>Ga0209281_1000073_pt1 | contig 269036 bp, 255 predicted proteins | sample MedtruBG_FD_187514 | JGI IMG/M metagenome (GOLD analysis project Ga0209281, IMG submission 187514) | Root nodule microbial communities of legume samples collected from California, USA - Medicago truncatula BG (SPAdes) (version 2) | ecosystem: Host-associated > Plants > Roots > Nodule | place...
CAACAACCATCTTGCAGACCTTCAGCTTGAACTCGGCGTCGAATTTTCTGTACTTCTTAGTCATGGAATATTCCTCAATGAGTGTAGTTTCACCCATTGAGGTGTCCGGGGCTATTAGACCAGCTCACAGATCCACTTGTGGGAGCGGGCTCGCTCGCGAAGACGATGGTCCATCCAGCATCGGGGCAAACTGACCCACCGCATTCGCGGGCAAGCCCGCTCCCACAGGGTTGTTTGGCGGACTGGAGAGGTGTGTCCACCACAGATCCACTTGTGGGAGCGAGCTTGCTCGCAAAGACGATGGTCCATCCAGCATCGGGGCAAACTGACCCACCGCATTCGCGGGCAAGCCCGCTCCCACAGGGTTGTTTGGCGGACTGGAGAGGTGTGTCCGCCATAGGGAGGGTATCTGTCATTCACCTGTGCGGGCTTTGGAGGCGTTCGCTCCATATTTTTCCAGCAACTTGAGTGTCACGCCGTTGGTCCAGCCGAAGCCGTCCTGCAACGCGTATTCACCGCCGCCACCGCCCTGCCCCTGGCCAGACACGTTGTATTTCTCCACGAGTTTGTCCTCCTTGCGGTAAAGGTTTTGGACCTGCTGGAGAAAGCGCTGGCCAATCTGTGCCGCGAGGTCGCCTTGCTGGTAGCGGTCCAGCCCTTCCACCGCCACCCACTGCAACGGCGCCCAGCCATTGGGTTCGTCCCATTGCTGGCCATTGCTGACCTGGGTCGTGGCAAGCCCGCCAGCACGCAGCAGGCCGCCGCGCACTGCCTCGGCCGTGCGCCTGGCGTGCTCGTTGGACGCCAGCCCGGTGTACAGCGGGAACAGCGCCGCAGCCGTCAGGTCCGGACGCTGTCGGTCGAGCTGCCAATCGTAATCGACGTAGTAACCGCCATCGGCCTTCCACAAGTGCCGTTCGATGGCCTGCTGACGCCGGTCGGCGCGCTGGCCGTAAGCCTGGACGCACGACACGTCGCGGAGGGTCTCGCAGCCCTTGGCGATGGTGCGCTCCAGGTGATACATGAGGCTGTTCAAGTCCACCGGCACGATGGCGGTGGTGCGTATCGTCTCCAGGCGCTTGCCGTCACCCAGCCAGCGCGAACTGAAATCCCAGCCGCTTTCGGCGCCGGCGCGCAAGTCGCGCCAGACCTCCTGGCGCGTCCGGTCCGGCGCCTGGGCGGCGGTCTTGATGTCTTGCAGCCAGGACTCTTGGCGGGGTGTCGCGCTGGCGTCCCAGTAACGATTGAGCACGCTGCCGTCGGCCAGCTTGACGACATGCCGGGTGGCTGCGCCGGGCTTGAGTGCCTGCGCGCCGTCCATCCAATAGGCGTACTCGCGTTGCAGTTGGGGAAGGTAACGAGCGTAGGCCTGGTCGCCTTCGATGCGAGCCTGCAGCTCCACCATGTAGGCGAAGAACGGCGGCTGCGACCGGCTCAGGTAGTACGTGCGATTGCCATTGGGGATATGACCGTAGGTGTCGATCATGTAGGCGAAGTTGTCGGTCATCTGCCGGACCTGATCCTTGTCGCCGCTGTGTTCGAGGCCCAGCATGGTGAAATACGAGTCCCAGTAGTACATCTCGCGAAAGCGTCCGCCCGGCACCACGTAGGGCTGCGGCAGCGGCAACAGGCTGCTGTACTGTGGCACCTCGCGGTAGGTGCGGCTCAATACCGGCCAGAGCGAATCGATGTGCGCCTCGATCGGCGCGCCAGGCTTGGGCGGTGGGCTTTGCGCTTCGCCGGATTCGATGAAGTTGTCTTGGACGAAGCCCTTCAGGTCGAAACCGTCGCGCTCATGAAGGGCAAGATAATCGGCGCGGATCTTCGCGGGATCGCGCTTGGGCAGCGCATCGACGAAGTGTTTCTGGTCGGTGAAGATCCCCTGGCGCTGCACCGCTTCAAACAGCTCCGGGTACGCGTGGTCAGGTGCAAGAGGGGTACGTTCCTTGGCGTCTTCATAGCTCCATGTGGCAGGCGGTTGACTCGAACAAGCGGCGCACAACAGTGCGGCGAAAGACAGGCTGGTGAAATCCATAGGTCGCATAGGCAGCTCCATCGTAGTGTCGTTCCTGACACAGGAGTGACCTGATGGACGGGCCCGGGTTCATTAAAAGACCCTGGCCCGGACCACGGCGCCAAGCCGCCTGTGCACGCAGCCACCGGCGCTCAGGCGGTTGCCCAGCCGTTCGGCCTCGGCCGCGCTAGGCCGTCTGTTCCTGCTCCAACCGCTTGAGCAGTGCCTCGGCGACGGCCTCGGAAGACGCCGGGTTCTGGCCGGTGATCAGGTGTCCGTCCTCGACCACATAGACCGCCCAGTCCGCCGCCTTGGAGTACTCGCCGCCCTTGGCCTTGAGCATGTCTTCCACCAGGAACGGCACCACCTGGGTCAGGCCCACCGCGTCTTCCTCGGAATTGGTGAAGCCAGTGACTTTCTTACCCTTGACCAGCGGCTGGCCATCGGGGGCGACGACGTTCTTGAACACGCCGGGGGCATGGCAAACGGCGGCGACGGGTTTGTTCGCGGCGTACATCGCCTCGATGAGGATCTTCGAGTCCCGGTCCTCGGCGAGGTCCCAGAGCGGGCCATGGCCGCCGGGATAGAACACCGCGTCGAAGTCATAGGGATCCACTTCGCCCAGCAGCACCGTGCTGGCCAAGGCAGCCTGGGCCTCGGTGTCCGTGCGGAACCGGCGGGTGGCGTCGGTCTGGGCGTCCTCTTCATTGCTCTTGGGGTCCAGCGGCGGCTGCCCGCCCTGGGGAGAAGCCAGCGTGACGTCCATCCCGGCGTCGACGAACACATAGTAGGGCGCGGCGAACTCCTCCAGCCAGAAGCCGGTTTTCTTGCCGGTATCGCCCAACTGATCGTGAGATGTAAGGACCATTAGAATGTTCATCTTAACCGCTCCTCCGAAGATCAAAGGCAAGGCGCGTGTCGCCTTGCTTAAGGTTCAGAGGTTGTGCCGGGCCAGACGTTCCATGGACATCAAGAGGACGCTGCACCTGAAGAATGCTTGGCAAGGTCAGCCGGCCCGTGGGGTATCCGAGGGTGATTCGCCGAACAACGCCCGGTAATGCGCGGCGAAGTGGCTCAGGTGAAAGAAGCCCATGGCGACGGCGATATCACCAACGTTCAGTGTGGTCGCACAAGTGCTGATCAGGCGTCGCCGCACGGCGTTGAGCCTCAGATTGCGCAGGTACTCGACCGGACGCATCCCGGTCACGGCCTGGAAACTGTTCTGCAGGGTCTTGCGGCTCACCCGCAGTTGCCCGCACAAATCGAGAATGCTCAACGGCGTGTCACCGCTGGCGGCGACCAGTTCCTGGCAGCGCTTGACCAGGTAGGCGCTGACGGTGCAATTGCCGCGGCGGCCACGCACTTCATCCGAGGCATTGCTGAACAGGTCGAGGAACGCATCGAGCAGCACGTCTTCGAGCATCTTCTCCGCAGCCGGATGGATGGCGTCCGTCTGCTCCAGGAGGTGTCGGAACAGCGGATGGATCCGCTGCTGCACCCTGAGCAGTACCGCTTCATCCACGCTGATCTGCGATTCGCTTTTCAGCCGCCGGAGCTGTTCGTTCGACAACTCGCAGGCCGCCAGCTTGGCGAAACGCACCGTGTCGACGTTGACCGCGAAAAAGTGCGTGCCTTCCGGGGCATGCAGGACGAAGTCCTCGCTATCGCGCAGCAGCACCACGCTGCGGGCGTCCACCCGATGCCCCTGGACCACCGGTGCGCTGCCCAGCGACATGGCGATACATAAGCGGCCTTTTGGCGCGCTGCCGCGCTGCACCACGCGCTTGTCCAGCACTTCCTGGAAAATCTGAAAACGGTCGGCATACACCTGCCGCAATTCGCTGCTCAGGCTGCCACGACCGAGTTGATCATAGACTTGTTGCCAGCCCCGTATGGAGCCGGCGTGTTGCTGGGGATCATTGAAGGTACGGACTTCGGCAAGCATGATCATCGTTCCTCGGTGGCCCCGTTGTAATTCCCAGCCCTTCATGGGCTGCCCGGTCCTCCCTGACGGTGGCTGGCTTCACGCGGCGTCGGTACCCGCCTGGAAAACCAAAGCCAATTCCGTGCCAAGCATCTGCAAGCGGTACTCGCCGGCCTGGATGGCCAGGGGTGCCAGTAATGCACCGGACAGCACCACCTGGCCCGTCTCCAGCGCCTGTCCGTCGGCCAGCAGTCGCCGCACCAGCCAGCACAAATTGCTCGTCGGCGCGTCTTCCCGTGCCTGGGTGTCACCGCTGCCACAGGAAACCCCGTCGCAGGTGAGGCGATAGGCCACACTGGCGTGCAAGACCGGATCGAATGCCACCGGCGAACCGAGGCAATAGCGCGCGGCCGCGGCATTGTCCGCCAGGAACGCGCCCACGCCGAACTGCCAGCCCAGCCAACGGCAGTCGGCGATCTCGAAGGCCGGTGCGACCATGGACACGGCAGCCAGGATGGCTTCGTCACTGTAGTCACCCGGCACCAGTGTCCGTCCCAGCACGAACGCCAGTTCAACTTCCAGCTTGGGCTGGATCAACTGCGCCAACGCCACCGTACTGCTCGGCTTGACGGCCATCGCTTGGGTGAGCGCTCCCAGCACCGGCTCGTGGAGGCCGAACCGGCGCTGGGCCGCGCTGCCGGCAAACGCGACTTTCCAGCCGGACAGTTGCTCGCCGCGCACTTCGCGTTGGCGCAGGGCCTCTCGCTGCAAGGCATAACCGGCGGGCACATCCAGTGCCAGGGGCGGCAACGGTGGCAAGGCCTCGGCGCCCAATCCGGCGTGGTGGAGTCGAACCACCAGATCGTCGAGCGGGTTCATGAGTGCTGCTCCGCCAATTTGCGCAACACACCGTCGAGCCGTTCCGGCGTGGTGATCGCGGCAACGAAGCGGTCCGGGCGCACCACCACGATGCAGTCGCGCACCTTGGCAAACCATTCCCCCAGCCGGTTGTCGACGTCCTCGACACTGATGGCGCCACTGGCCGTCAACGGTTGGCCGGCCGCCTTGCCACTGCGTGAACGGTTGACCTGGATGAAGCGCGTGTCCCAACGCGCCCAATAGGCGGCGCTCTGCTCGCTGAGCGCCTCGCGCGGGTTGACCCGATACCCCAGCACCGCGTAGGAATGCCCCAACACCTCGTCAAGACGACGCCGCTGCCCCTGGGCATCCTCGATGGCCGGCTGGATGAACAGTTGGCCGACCAGATCGTCCTCATGCAGTTCTGCCCGCTCATGATGGACCAGGCCCTTGGTGATGGTCGCCTTGGGCTTGAACTTGAACTCCAGCAGGTGCGAGCGCAGGTTATCGACGCTGTTGACGGCCTGGAACAACCAGTCCCGCACCCCGGCCATCAACGGGTTGGTCAGGCCTAGCACCGCGCCCATGTTGTCGGCCAGGGCGATCAGGTCGGTAGCGTGCCCGCGCCGCTCCTGGTCGTAGCTGGCCAGGATCGACGCCGATGCCCGCCCCTGGATGATGGCCGCGATCTTCCAGGCGACGTTGGCCACGTCACGCAGGCCTGAGTTCAGGCCCTGGCCGGCCCAGGGTGGGGAAATATGCGCCGCATCCCCCACCAGCGCCACGCGCCCTTCGACAAAGCGGGCCGCAACCCGGGAGTTGTGGGTGTACGCCCGGATACGGATGATGTCCAGTTGATCGACCGCATCACCAATGTGCTCCCGGATCAACGCCCGGATGGTGCCCTCCTCGCACATCCTCGCCTCGTCCTCGCCTTCCAGCAACATGAACTCCCAACGCCGTTGCTGGTACGGCAAATAGATGCAGACGAAGGGTCGCTGCGGATCGGCATGCAAGGCCGTGTAAGGCGCATCGAGGGTGTCGTTACAGGTGTCGATTACCACCCATTTGCGCGGGTGGGTCAGGCCCAGCAACTCGATGCCGAGTTTCTTGCGCACGGCGGAACGACCACCGTCCGCCCCGATGACGTACTGCGCCTGCAATTGATACAACTCACCCTGGGCGTCGCGCACCTGCAACGTCACGCCGCGGTCATCCTGCTCCAGGTCGAGCATTTCATGGCCCTGGCGCAGGTCGACGCCGGCGCGCGTGCCGAGCTGTTCGCGCAGGGTCGCTTCGAGCAATTGCTGCATGAAGATATTGCGCATCGGCCAGCCGTAGCGGGCGGTGCTCGGCTTGACCTCGGCAAAGCACACGCCCCGCGCATTGTAGTAGCGCAGCGGCACGTCGCAGATCATGTCGCGGACGGCCAGCTCGGCGATGCCGATGCCTTGCAGCACCCGCAGCGCCTCATCGTCCATGCCCACCGCGCGGGGATACGGCAGGATGCCGTCCGCCAACTCGAGGACAACGCATTCGATCCCGTACAGCCCCATGTAATGCGCGGCGGTGATCCCGTTCGGGCCACCGCCGACGATGACAACCTGGGTCTTGTCCTGCTTCATCACGATTCACCGCATTGTTTTTGTTGTGGTTGCAAGCCCTGGCCGTCCAGATAGTCCTTGACGACACGGTTGAAGATCTCGCTCTGGTCATCATGGACGTAATGACTGGCATCGGCGACTTCCGTCGTCTGCACCCGAGCATTGGCTTGCCTGATTGCCTCAAGGGTCGCCAGCGGCAGGAAATCGGAGCGCGCGCCACGAATGAACAGCGTCGGGCAATCCAGGCTGCGTACCGCCGGCCACAGGTCGGTGGGCGTGATGGTCAGGCGTGCCTGGGCGATGCCTTGCTGGTCGTGACGCCACTCGATGCCCGCCAGCGTTTCCTTCATCGAATGCATCAGCCGGGAGGCCAGCCCCTCCTGGGACAGGCCGGGGCGCGACTGCTGCCAGAACTGGGCGGCACTCGGCCAATCGGGAAACACCAGCGGCGTCTCGCTCATCTCGCGGCGGATACGCGCGGCTCCGTCGCCACTGACAGAAGAGCCTGGGCCAATGTCCTCGATCACCAGCGCCTGTAGCCGTCCGGGATTGAGCCGCGCGTACTCCAGTGCGTTGGTGCCGCCGAGGGAATGCCCCACCAGGATGAACTGCCGCAGCCCCAGGTGCGCCACCCAATCTTCGACGTCACTGACATAGGCCTCGGTCCGGTAGCTGCTGGCCGACGCCCAGTCGCTGAAGCCACGGCCGCGTTGGTCGAGGGCATGGCAGCAGTACCGGTCGCCCAGCGCATTGGCCAGCGACTCCCAGGTCCGGGCATAGGAGCGCAGGCCGTGGAGCAGTAGCACGGGGATGCCCGACTCGTTGCCCCAGGACACGTAGTGCAGGTGCATCGACGATCGATTGGTGAAGAAGTGGCTGTTCGCAGACATTCGTTTGGCTCCCACGGTCAACGCCCCTCAGTACAGGCCATCGTTGCCCTTGACGTCGGCGGCCTGGAGGCCACCGAGTCGCGCATGCAGGCGTCCGCGCGTGGCAAACGCCCAGATGATCACCAGTTCATCGGCGGACGGGCCGTCACTGAACGAAAGCGAAATGCTGTCGTAGTGCGAACGCACATACAGCGCATCCTTGTGGGCCAACGGCACGTCGATGGTCGCACCCGGCCCGCCACGCTTGCCGGTGGAAGGCACCCAGGACTTGCCACCGCCCAGCGCGACCCGGATCGGGTCCGCCGCCGGGTTGGTGAGCAAGGCATTGCCGTGCTCGTACTCGCCCGCGCTGCCCACCAGGCAGGCCTTGCCATAGCTGACGATCTCGCGCCCGCCCGCCAGGGCCTGGATACGCCGGCCGAACTCCTGGCCCAGCAACGGCGAGGGTTCGACCAACTCGGCCAGGCTCTCGCTGAAGCGACCGGCATACGGGTTGGCGATCACGGCGCCAATGGCGTACTTGAACAACGGCTCGCCGTCGGCCAACTGGCCGGTTTCGTTGGCCAGGGTTTCCTCGACGAAGCTGTACCACTTGCGGATGTGATAACGGGCGAAATTAGCGGTTTTCATCAGACATGCCTCTTGTTCAAAGTGGGTCGAGATCGAAGTGACGACTGGGCGCGCCGGCCGACTTGAAACGTTCCTTGCCGCGCTCGTCGTCGTGTTCGGTCTCGAGGAAAAACTCCATGCGATTACCGTCGGGGTCGTTGAAATACACGCCGTTGCCGATTTCATGATCGGTGATCTTCACCACCTCGATCCCTTTGCCAAGCAACATGCCGTAGAGCTGGCGCAGGGTGGTCATGTCGCCGGCGATCTCCAGCCCGTAGTGCTGCAGGCCCAGTCCACCCTGGTGGGCACCCGGTTCTGCGCGGATCAGGGCGATGTCGTGGTGCTTGGCACCGAAGGCCATCATGATCCAGCTTTCACCCCGGGCACTTTCGTGCATGCCCAGCACGTCGGCGTACCAGCGTGCCGACGTTTCCGGGTCCTTGACGAACAGCGACAGATGCGTACGAACGACCTCGACTTTCATCGCGCGATACCTCAGTTCTTCTTGATGATGGATTGATGCCCGGACTTGATCTGCGCCACGGCTGGCGTCCAGAGCACATCAGCGATTTCACTGAACTCGCGCCACTGTTTCTGCCAGCCGTCACCGCCGTTCTCGGAGGTGAACAAATGGCCATACTTGGTGCCGGCGACGATCTGGCGCGGGTTGGCCGGGTTCAGGGCAATTGCCCAGACACAGGAGTTGGGTTGCTGTGACAGCGGCAGCACTTCCCAACTGATGGCCGCGTCCCGGGAGACGAGCACCTTGCTGGTGGTACCCGGCGTGCCATCGGAAATGCTCAGGTACAGGGTGTCCTGGCTGCCCAGCGGCGCATTCATGGCACGCACGTAGTACAGGCCGAAGGTTTCGCGGGCTTCTATGCCGGTCCAGGTCTGGCCCTCATCGAGGCTGCGGTAGACGGCGTTGACGCACACCACGACGATGACTTTCTGGCCGTGGTTGGGCAGTACCAGGATGTTGTGGATGTCTGAGTTGTAGTCCCACAACAGCCGGTCGTCGACACGAGTCCAGCTGTCGCCGCCATCGCGGCTGTGGAACAGGCCGCCCTCTTCGAGGCCGAACCAGAGCTGGTTGCGGTCCGTCGGGTCATAGGCGAACGCCAACAGGCGCGGCCGGCTGACACCTTCGCAGAACTCGGGAATCTCCACTGGCGCCCGGTCCCAGTGCTGGCCGCCGTCGAGGGTGCGCCACAGGACGGCACGGGACGGTGCCCCGGTGCCGACGAAAATGCGCTGGGCATCCTGCGGATCCACGGCGACCTTCCACACCGTCTGCCCGTTGAACGGTGAGTCCACCCGCTGCCAGTGCCCGCCAGTGTCGCGGCTGACGCACAGGCCGACATCGGTGCCGGCGTAGATCACTTCAGGCGCCTCGGGATGAACACTCAAGGATCGGGTGATCGCATCGAACTCAAGGTCTTGCCCCAGGCCGAGGCGGTGCCAGGTGCGCCCGTCATCGGCACTGCGGATGACCGCCTGCCCCACGGTGGCGACCAAAAGGGTTCCGTTACTCATCGCTGTTGCTCCTCAAATGAAGATGCCACGGGTCAGGCCACCGTCGATGCCGATGGACTCGCCCGTTACGGCGCCGGCCTTGGGGGACGCCAGGAAACCGATCAGCCAGCCCATTTCGATGGGCGCCAGGGTGCGGCGAATCGGCGTCGCGTCGATGTAGCCCTGCTCCACCTGCCCAGGGGTCTTGCCCTGCTTGATCCCTTCGCGCTCGTACAGCTCCTGGATGTGCGGGGTGTCCACCACGCCGGGGTGAATCAGGTTGACGGTGATACCGGCCGGGCCCAGTTGGTCGGAGAGGGTCTTGGTCATGTGGGCAATGGCGAGGTTGCGCATGCCCGAGAGCACCTTGCTGCCACGCCCGGTCAGGCCACCGATGTTGATGATGCGACCGAAGCCACCGGCCTTCATGTGCGGGGTCACGGCCTTGGCGCAGCGGAAGTAGCCGATCACCTTGGTGTTGAGGTCCGACAGCAGCTCGTCGTCGCCGGCGTGCTCGATGTCATTGCGAACCACCCCGGACGGCGCCGCGGCGCCATTGACCAGGATGTCGATGCGGCCAAAGTGCTTGTAGGCGGCCTGCACCATGTCCGTCACGGCCGACATCTGGTTGGTGTCGCAGTACAGCGGCAGTACCTCGTTACCGGTCTCGGCGCTGATTTCCTCGGCAGCCTGCTGCAAGAACTCCATGCGCCGGGCGCAGATCGCCACCTTGCAGCCTTCCTGGGAAAGAAAACGCGCGACTTCCTTGCCGATGCCCATCCCACCGCCGGTGACGATTGCCACGCGGCCTTGCAATTCCAGATCCATAGCAGTTCCTCTTGTGTTTATTCGGTTCAGGCCAGATCGACAAAGACACTCTTGGTCTCGGTGTAGGCATCGATCACGTGCTTGCTCATTTCCCGGCCCCAGCCGGATTGTTTGTAGCCACCAAACGGCGACGCCGGGTCGACGACGTTCCAGCAGTTGATCCACACCGATCCGGCTTTCAACTGTGCGGCCACCCGGTGGGCGGAGCGCAGGTCCCGGGTCCACAGGCCCGCTGCCAGGCCATAGGGCGAGTCGTTGGCGCGCAGCACCAGTTCGTCGATCTCGGTCCAGCTCATGACCGTCAGCACCGGCCCGAAGATTTCCTCGCGGGCGACACAGGCGCGTTCGGCGCGGTCGAGAAACACGCTGGGCTGGATGAAGTGGCCGCGCTCCAGGTGCTCGGGCCGCGCGCCGCCGCACACCAGCTCGGCACCCTCTTCCTGGCCGCGTTGCAGGTAGCCACGCACCGAGTTCAACTGCCGGGCCGATACCAGCGGCCCCATGCTGCTGCCCGGGTCCAGCCCAGGGCCCAGCGAGTGGGCGGCGGCATGGCGCTGGAGCTCTTCGAGCACCTGGTCGAGGACACTGGCGTGTACATACAGGCGTGACCCGGCGGTGCAAACCTGGCCCTGGTTGTAGAAAATACCGTCGGCGGCGCCCTTGGCTGCCCGCACGATGTCGGCGTCGGGCAGGATGATGTTCGGCGACTTGCCGCCCAGCTCCAGGGACACCTTCTTCATGTTGCCGGTGGCGGCCTGGGCGATCAGCCGGCCCACCTGGGTGGAACCTGTGAACGCGATCTTGTCCACGTCCGGGTGCTGGGCCAGCGGCGCACCGGTGTCGGCACCCAGGCCGGTGACCAGGTTGACCACCCCGGCCGGGAAGCCGGCGGCCTCGATCAACTGCACCAGGCGAATCGCAACCAGGGGCGTCTGCTCGGCAGGCTTGAGCACCGCGACGCAACCGGTCGCCAGCGCCGGGCCGAGCTTCCACACGCACATGGTCAGCGGGAAATTCCACGGCACGATCAAGGCGCAGACACCCACCGGTTCGCGCAGGGTGTAGTTGAGCATCGGCGCGCCGCTGGCGGGCGACACCGGCAGCGTGCTGCCTTCGATTTTGGTCGGCCAACCGGCAAAGTAGCGCACGATGTTGGCCGCGCTTGCCGCTTCGCCCCGGGCCATTGCGATCGGCTTGCCGTTCTCCAGCGTGATCAGTTGGGCCAATTCTTCACGGTGCTGGTCGAGCAGTTCCGCCAGGCGCAACAGCAGCAGGCCACGCTGGGCCGGTGAATGCGTGGCCCAGGGTCCGGTGAAGGCCGCGCGGGCGGCAGCGACGGCGGCTTCTATATCGCGCTTGTCACCTTCGGCCACGTGCGCCACGCTGCGTTCGTCCGCCGGATTTTCCACGGCAAACCGACGGCCACTGGCTGCGTCCTGCCAGGCCCCCCCGATGAACAGCCGGCCGGGTTGTGCCAGGAATTGCTCGACGGCGGGCAGTAATTGGATCTGACTCATATCCCCTCCTTCACAGGGCCATTTCGATCAGGCAAGGACCGCCGTCAGCCTTGGCATTGGCCAGGGCCCGTTGCAGTTCGGCGTTGGTGCAGACGGTGCAGGCCGGCAGGCCGTAGCCCTTGGCCAGGGCCTTCCAGTCGACGCGTGGGCGGTCCAGGACGGTCAGGCTCAGGGCTTCAGGCCCCAGCTCGGTCATGCCGAAGCGGCGCAATTCGTTCTGCAGGATCGCGTAGCGATGGTTGGCGGCAATCAGAATCACCACCGGCAATTGCTCGCGGGCGATGCTCCACAAGGTCTGGATGGTGTACTGAGCGCTGCCGTCCGATTGCAGGCAGAACACCCGGTTGCCACGCTCGGCCAGGGCCGCGCCAAACCCCACCGGAATGCCCTGGCCGATGGCGCCTCCGGTATTGGTCAGCACCCGGTGCCGCGCGGCATGGGCCGAGGCAGTGAAGAACGGGTAGCCACACGTGCCACCCTCCACAGAAACGATGCAGTCGTCCGGCAGTGAGGCAGCCAGGACCTGACCGATCGATTGCGGAGTCAGCTCGGCTTCGCCCGGCGGCAACTCGATGCCCATCGGGGTCGGCTGGAAGGCCGGTGCCTGCAAGGCATCGGCAAGCGCGGTGAGCGCACCGGCGACATCGTCCCCCACCTCGGCCAGGCACAGCAGGCGTTCACGCTCGGCCAAACGCGAGGCGATGCCCTCATAGCCGAAGTAACTGATCGGATCCGGGACGCCGGCACACACGACGGCGTCGTACTGGTCGAGGATCTTGATCGCCACCTCGGGGAAATACGGCAGGCGATCCAGGTCCGGCAAGCCACCGCCACGGTAGCTCAGGCGCGGGAACGTCTCGGCGAACATCCGTACACCCGGCAGTTGGGCCAGGCGCCCCGCCGCCTGGAGTCCGTCCACGGACAAGCCCTCGTCACCGACAATGAACACCAGCCGGCGCCCGTCGCGCAGGGCCTGGGCCACGGCTTCGATCCGGTCACCGGCCATACGCCGGACCGGGGCCTGCAAGGCGCTGAACGGACGTTCATTCGCCACGCTGTTGGCCTGCAAATCCATCGGCAGGATCAGGCTGGCGATTTGTCCCTTGGCCTGCCAGGCGGCACGCACCGCTTCCTGCAGGTCTTCCCCGACGCCGGCCGCCGTGCGCGAAGTCCGCACCCAACCGGAAACACTGCCGGCCAGGGCCTGGATATCGCTGGCCAAGGGCGGATCGTAGTTGACGTGCCAGGAAGCGTGATCGCCGATGACATTGACGATAGGCGTGTTGGCCCGCCGGGCGTTGTGCAGGTTGGCGATGCCATTGGCAAAGCCTGGCCCCAGGTGCGTCAAGGTCATGGCCGGTTTGCCGGCGATCCGGCCATAGCCGTCCGCGGCCCCGGTGCACACGCCCTCGAACAGCGACAGGACCGGTTTGAGGGCCGGCGCACTGGCCATCGCGGCCACCAGGGGAATCTCCGTCGTTCCGGGATTGGCAAAGCAGTACTCGATACCGCTTGCCACCGCCGCCTTCACTATCAGTTGCGCACCATTCATTTCCAGCCCTCTTGATCGAGCGTTTGCAGTGGCTGAGATTTATCACACAGAAAACCTGGATCAACAAGCTATTTTTTAACGTAAAACTCGTATTTTGAGATTTTATTGTATTTTTAAACTTAAAAACGCCCTCCATATGCTTGTTTTTCTCAGCCACAGGAGTACCGTGATGGCGGGTTATCCCTGCCATGGGCAGGCTTTCCATCCCTGGCGCGTCTACCTATAGTGCTCACCCATCGGCCATCCACGCGCCCTCCCTCCTTAGGAGTCAAATGAGCAGTCTGAGTAAAATGCTGAGCGTCCTGGACCTGTTCGGCCCGCAACAGCTGAAGATCGACCCCGACACCATTGCCGAACGCATGGGGTTGTCGCGGGCGACGGTGTACCGCTACGTCAAGGACCTGTGTGACGCCGGCCTGCTGGTCCGGGTGGACGCCGGCAGCTATGGCCTGGGGCCACGGATCATCGAGCTGGACTGGATGATGCGTCAGTACGACCCGATCCTCGTGGCCGGTCGCGAACTGATGCATACGCTGTCCGAGGAAACCGGACTGGCGGTCTTCGCCAGCGTTTTCTACGACGGCCACATCATCAACACGTACATTGCCGAACCCGATGACACCTACCAGTTTTCCTTTGGCCGAGGTCATCCGCTGCCGTTCTTCCGCGGCGCGCAATCCAAGGTGCTGATCGCCTTCCAGAAAGGCCGGCGCCTGCAACGCCTGTTCGATGAACACATGGCCAACGACCCCGACAGCCCTTACGACTGGGCCGGTTTTTCCAAGGCGGCGAAGAAGATCCGCAAGGATGGCTATTGCCTGACCCACGACGAGCTCAACCAAGGCCTGACCGGTATCGCGGCGCCGATCATCAACCCGGCGCTCGACGAGGTGGTCGGCAGCCTCTCGGCGGTCGGCAGTACCCAGAGCTTCAAGCTGCTACGCCAAGACACCGTGGTGGAAATGGTGATGGAGACCACCCGGCGAATCGCCGAGCGGATGAAGCATCCGCCGGTCTCCGGCCAGGGCTAGACAACCTCGCCAAGACAGACGCTGCGGTGCCATCCGCCCGCAGCGGCGCCGGATCAGAATGGAACGGCGACGGTGACCTGGCTGTACAGGTTGGTCCCGTTGCCGCCCACCTGGTTACCCCCTGTCGCGGCATCCCGGTCCGGTTTGTAGAGGCCGATCAACGGGGTGACGATCAGGTGCTCGCTGACAGCCCACTCGGCATAGAGATCCAGCTCCCGGGCGTCGAGGTTGACGGCGTTTTCTTTGCGCACGGTGTTGTAGTCGAAGAACAGCGCACCGAGGGTCAGGTTCTCCAAGGGCGTGGCCTTCAGGCCGACATGATGGATACCCGTGTTGGTGTTGAACGGCCCGGCGTAGTTACCGGCCACCTCGCCCTGGAACCAAGTGCCGTAGCCAGTGCTCTGGCCGGTGAACAGCGAATCCCACCGGGACGAGTAGCGGGTGTAGCGGTACATCAGCTTCGGCGCCCAGGCAACGTCCGCGAAGGTATACCCGGCCTCGGCGTACCAGGCATTCTCGGTGCCGGCGTCTTTGTCCTGCCAGGCGTACTCGAAGGCGAAGCTGGCGTTCTCGATGCCAGCGTCGCCCTCGCCGCGCAGGCTGTAGACGTCCAGCCCCTTGCGTTGGCGCTGGAAGTCGCTGGCCCACCGATCATCGACGTCAATACCGTGCACCCAGGTCAGCCCCAGCGTGCCGGCCTTGGCGGTGTAGTCCAGCGTACCGGCCGCGAGTTCGGTCTCGGCCTGGGCACGGTTGTCGGACTTGAGCCACACCACGCTGCCGTGCACCCCGTCCTGCCCTCCCAGCCGCACCACCGCGGTCTGGTCGAAAGCATGCCGGGCCGCCATGTAATAGGCACCGCCACGGTTCAGGCGGCCGTCGGCCGGTCCTTTACCCAGGTTCGGCCCGTCGTCGTTGATGAGGAAGCCTCGCCCCAGCTTGACCACCTGGCGACCGCCAGAGACATCGACGCCATCCTGACCCAACGCCGGGAACAGGTCGCCGGAGCGCCAGCCCAGATAAGCCTCTTCGATCTTGGTGGTGCGCTCGGATCCAACCGAGTTGCCGGCCGGGTCGCCGTCCCCCCAGGTGGCGGAGCTGACCAGGTTGAACGCACCGTAGGCAGTGCCATGGCCGGCCAATCCCTGGTCGCCACTCAAACCGTACTTGATAAACCCTTCTCGCCAGGTCGATCCCCCCGGCGTGCCGTCGTAATTCTTGCGACTGTTGAACATCCCGAACACCGCCACGGCGTCGGCGTTGAGGTGGCTGTTTTCATCGGCGTACAGTTCGTATGCCTGGGCCTGGCTGATGACCGACAGCGTCAAGGCGCAGACGAGACTGTCCCTTGTACGTGAAACCCACGATGGATAGCGCATGGTTGAAGCTCCTGAGGGGGCGCCTGATGCTCAGGCGCGAACCGACGCAACCTGGCTGCGTCGGTGGAACGGACGCCGACTAGCGGCAGTCGGTTAGGGCCATGTCGAGGGCAGAGACCATCTGGCCCGCCTCATCGGCCGTGAGGGTCAGGGGCGGCGAAAGGACGATCTTGTTGCCGATCGGCCGCACCAGCACTCCGGCGCGTCGTGCCTCGTCGGCGATGCGCGAGGCACGGCCGGACGCCGGATCGAGCGGCTCGCGGGTGGCCTTGTCGGCCACCAGGTCCAGGGCGATCATCAGGCCCTTGCCGCGCACCTCGCCGACCACTGCGTGGCGCTCGACCAGCGGCTGCAGTTGCGCCAGCAACTGGGCGCCGACGGTCGCCGCATTGCCCGGCAGGTCCTCGGCCTCGACGATATCCAGCACCGCCAGGGCCGCGGCGCAGGCCGTCGGGTGGCCGCTGTAGGTGTAGCCGTGCATGATGACGTTGCTGAAGCCCGGGCCGTTCTCGATCGCATCGGCCATGCGCTGGTTGAAGACCGTCGCGCCCATGGGGATGTAGCCGGCGGTGATGCCTTTGGCCAGGCACAAGACGTCCGGGGCGACACCCCAGCCGCGACTGCCGAGCATGCAGCCGGAGCGACCGAAACCGGTGACCACTTCATCGGCAATCAACAGGATCGCGTGGCGATCACAAACCTCCCTCAGGCGCTTCCAGTAGTGCGCCGGCGGCACGATCACGCCCCCCGCCCCCTGCACAGGCTCGGCCACCATTGCAGCAATGGTCTGCGCGCCCAACAAGGCAATCTGGTCTTCGAGCTGGCGGATACAGTGCTCCGTCAACGCCTCGGGGTCGCGGCAATCCCAGGGATTGCGATACAACCAGGGGGTGTCGAGCAGATGACAGCCGGCCAGCAACGGGCCGTGGTTGTAGTGGTACACGCCGTTGCCGCCCACCGAAGTGCCGCCCATGTGCACGCCGTGATAACCATTGCGCAGCGACAGGAAGCGCGTGCGGCCCGGTTCGCCGCTGGCGATCCAGTACTGGCGGGCCATTTTCAGGGCGGTCTCGACGGCATCGGAACCGCCGGAACTGAACAGCACCCGCGCCATTTTTTCCTGGGCGAACATCGACGTCAGGCGCTCGGCCAGGTCGAATACCCGTGGATGGGCAATGCCGTCGAACGTCTGGTAATACGCCAGCTCATCCAGTTGCGCGGCAATGGCGGCCTTCACCGAGGCGCGGTTGTGGCCGATATTGACGTTCCACAAGCCGCCTACGCCGTCGAGCATGCGGTGGCCGTCGATGTCCGTGATGTAGTTGCCGTCGCCGCTGGCGATGATCAAGGTCCGGGCCCGGTTCGCCGGGGCCGATGAACTCATCGGATGCCAGAACTTCTTGGGTGCTGTCTTATATTTCTCGTACATGACTGTTGCCCTCACTCGGTTTCAAGCTTGCGTACGTACACCAACTGCTGGGAGGTGAATTCCAGCAACCCTTCCAGCCCGAACTCGACGCCAAAGCCGGACAGCTTGCAGCCACCGAAAGGCGTGTTCGGTTGAATTTGCGCGTGACAGTTGACCCAGGCCACACCGCATTCCAGGCGACTGGCAAGAGCCTGCGCCTGGGCCAGATCCGTACCCCAGACCGACCCGCCCAAGCCCATGTCGCTGGCATTGGCGCGGCGCAGGGCGTCCTCGACATCCTGGTAGGCGATGACCGGCAACACCGGGCCAAACTGTTCTTCGTCGACCAGGCGCTGGCCGTCGGTGACATCCATCACCACCGTCGGCGGATAGAAAAAGCCCGGGCGGTCCAGGCGCGCACCGCCACACAACACACGGGCTCCCTGGGCCTGGGCGTCGCTTACCAGCCCGGCGACAAGCTCCAGTTGCTCAAGGTTCTGTACCGGGCCGAAACTCACGCCAGGCTCCAGGCCGTCGCCGACCACCTGGCGCCGGGCGATGGCCGCCAAGGCCTCTGCGAAGGCCTCGTACTGGGATTGGTGCACGTACAGCCGCTTCAGCGCGGCGCAGGTCTGCCCCATGTTGAGGAAGGCCGCCTGGAAGATGTCTTCGACCACCTGTTCCACTGGCGTGCCCGGCAACACGATCGCCGCGTCGTTGCCACCCAACTCCAGCGTCAGGCGCTTGAGATTGTCGGCCGCACCGCGCATCACACTCATGCCGGTGTCGGTCGAGCCGGTGAAGACCACTTTGTGAATGCCCGGGTGCCGAGTGATTGCACGGCCGAACCCCTGCTCGCCGGTGACGATGTTGATCACGCCCTGGGGGACATGCCGGGCGATGATCCCGACCAGTCGCAACGTGCTCAGGGGCGTCAGGCTCGAGGGTTTGCTGATCACGCAGTTGCCGGCGCGCAGGGCCGGCATGATGTGCCATACGGCGATCATGAACGGCCAATTCCAGGGCGTGATCGACGCCACCACACCCAAGGGCTTGCGGTGCAACTCGACACGCTGGGCGGGGGTTTCTTCCACCAGCTCTACCGGGATCTGCTGTTGCCCGGCGTAGCGTGTCCAGGCCGCGGCCCCCATGACTTCGGAGAACGCCAGCGCCATGGGCTTGCCTTGCTCCAGAACGATCAGGCGAGCCAGTGCTTCGGCGTCGCGCTCGATGTCCGCGGCAATGGCCAACAGGCGCTCGCAACGGTCCTCATGGGCGGTGCAACGCCAGGAGCCAAACGCCCGCTGGGCAGCGTCGACGGCCTGGTCCAGCTGGGCCAGCGAGCCGGCGGGGCAGCGGGCGAATGCTCTGCCGGTCGCCGGGTTGATCACCTCGAAGTGACCGTCCTCGCCGTCCACCGGCTGGCCGTTGATGAGCATTTGATAATCGTGCATGACACTTTCCTTTCGCGCACCGACAAGCCGTCCGGTACACGGACGGGTCGGTATTTTTCGTAGGGGTTGAACGGGGCCGCGGGGCTTAGAGCTTATGGCTACCCAGTGCCTGGTATCGCTGCGGCGCGGTCTTGCGCAGTCGCGCGGCCAGGAGCACGCCGCCCAGCAGGGCCGCGGGGATGATGGCGCAGAGGCCGTAGGACAAGGCCACGCTGGCACCCGTCAGGACATCGAAATGAACCACTGCCAGGACCAGGACCGCCAGCAGCGCCAGGCAGGAAAAACCGGGGAAGATCCGCCCGCGCCAGATGCCCAGCTTGAGCTCGGGGTGGCGCCGGAAGAAGACCAGCACCGCCGCCGACGTGATCGCCATCAGCAGGATCACACAAAGCGTGGCCAGGTTGGACAGCCAGGCAAAGAGTTGCAGGATCGGGTCGGCGTCCATGGCGGCAAAGATCAGCACGATCACCGCAGAGATCAGGCTCTGCAACGCCGAACCCATATGAGGGCTCTGGTGGACGCGGTGGGTCGTGCCCAACTGGCGCGGCAGCAGGCCGTCACGCCCAATAGCATAGAAGTAGCGCGCCGCGGCGTTGTGGAAAGCCAGCAGCCCGGCATAGATGCTGACCATGAACAGCACGCGGATGATTTGCGTCAGGTACGGGCCGACAAAGTGGTCAGACATGCCATAGATGAAGGTGGTCGGGTCTTGCAAGGCTTGCAGCGTCGGGACGATCTTGTCCGCGCCGACGCCCACCACCATCGCCCAGACCGACAGGGCGTAGAACCCGCCGATCAGCAGGACCGAACAGTAAGTGGCAATCGGGATCGTGCGTTGCGGGTTCTTGGCTTCTTCACCGTAGATGGTCGTGGCCTCGAAACCGATGAACGCCGCGAAGCAGAACAGCAGGCCGATGGACGGCGTACCGCTGAGCACATGGGTGCGATCGAACGAATCGAGATTGATGCCGCTGTCCCCGCCGGTCTTGAGGATGGCGAAGTCCAGGGTCAGGATGGCCAGGTACTCGGCGATGACCACCACCGAGAGCAACCGGGCCGAGAGATCGATCTTGCGATACCCCAGGATCGCGACGCTGATCATCGCCATCAACGAATACGACCACCAGGGCAGCACCAGGCCGAAGACACTGGCCATGGTGCCACTGACGACGCCCCCGAACATGCCGTAGAGGCCGACCTGGAGGATGTTGTAGGCGAACATCGCCAGCACCCCCGCCGCCCCGCCGGCCAGGCCACCCAGGCCTCGGGCGGTGAAGGCATAGAAGCCACCGGCGTTGGTGACATGGCGGGACATGGTGGTATAGCCCACCGAGAACGCCAGCAACACCATCAAGGCCAGGATCAGCAATGCCGGTGTGCCGGCGCCGTTGCCCAGCATGATGCCAATGGGAAAGCCGCCGGCGATCACACTCAGCGGGCTCGCGGCCGAAACCACGAAAAAGATGATGAAGCCGACGCCCAGGGCACCACGTTTCAGATCTGTCGAGCTGTCGATCGGGATAGATACACTCATTTTCTTGACCTTATTGTATGAGGCAGTCGCTGCAGGATCGGCGCGGTCAACCACTCACCGGCACCGAACAGCTTGTCGTTCTTGTCGCACGCTGGATTCGATCCTATGCCGGCCCATCAACGCCTCGCTATCCCAAATTGGTAACATCAGCAGGCTTGCCCCAAAACAGGTCAAGACGCTCCGCGAGCGCCTGCCGATTCGGGGTGCACGGGAGTGATCCCGTCCAGGCAAAGGGTTTATTTCGCGCCAATGTCCGGCGCTGCTCCCCGCTCGTGGGGCGCCGCCGCGCCGTTCAAGCGTGGGCGCAGTGAGCGATGGTCGCGCGGGCGGTATGGGACGGCAGTTCGGCGAACAGCGCCTGGTACTCCGCCGCAAAGTGGCTCAGGTGATAGAAGCCCCACTGGGCGGCGGCATCGCCAATCGAAAGATGGGATGCCGGAGTGGACATCAAGGTCCGGCGCACGCCGTTGAGGCGTACGGAGCGCAGGTAATTGAGCGGCGTCGTCTCCGCCACGGCGCGAAAACTGTTCTGCATGGTTCGCCGGCTCACCTGGAGTCGTTGGCACAACTCGCTCACGCTGGGCACGTGGTTCATCTCGGCGGTCGCCAGGCGATGGCATTTCTCGACGATGAAGCTGCGGGTGGAACTGGGGCTGCGCTGGCGCTTGTCGCAGGCCGGATCGGTCATCAGTTGCAGCAACTCGCCGAGCATGGCCTGCTCCAGCTCCCGGTCGCGGGCGCTGTCGAGCTCTTCGCTCACCAGTGCCTGGGAGAAGACCGCCAGCAACCGACGCCGGGCGTCCGCGAAGCGCTGGGTGGACACCCTGATCACCGGCTGTCGGAGCAGTTGGCTGATGTCCTTCGCCGACGCGGTCTGCACCAAGGCCTCCTCGAACAGCTCACGCTCGAAGGTGATGGACAGCAGCTCCATGCCCATCGGCATATGGAACATGAACTCCTCGCCACCGTGGAGGAAGAACAGGCTGCTGTCGTCCACGTCACGCCCCTGCATCCGGATCGAACCCGGGACGTTGATCGGCACCGCGAAGCACATCTTGCCGGCCGGGGCCACGCCGTGCTGCACGACACGCTGGTTGATCTGCTCGCAGAAAACATGGCAACGGGCGGTGCTCAACTGCATGAGCGAACTCTCGGCCGAACCGGCGGTGAGCTGGTTGTAATCCTGGCTCCATTCCTGGACCGTGGCCGCGTGGACATGGACGTCCTTGAAGTGACTTATGTTTATGTTTCTCATATTTCGCGAAAGCCCCGTTCAATATTATTGTTTTTATCCTGCCTTCCCGGGCGATATTCTCACAAAGATCAGATTCTGCAAATTCCATCACGTGACTTCAACGCGTGGCCACTGGCATTCGCTCAGTGTATCCATGTGCCGATTCGGGCTACCGGCCAGGATCGCACTCTGGGGATGATCGACATACTACAACCGACATCCAGAGAGACCGTCATGAGTGAAGCCAAGCTTGAATCCCTCCACTTCGCCGATGCCCCGCGAATCACTTCCAGCACCCTGCCCGGCCCGATGGCCGCCGAAGCCCTCGCGTTGTCGGCGCGTACCGAGTCGATGGCGCGCGGCGGCGGTCGCATGCCCGTGGCCATGGACCGTGCGTTTGGCGCAACCTTCAAGGACACGGACGGCAACACCTACATCGACCTGTCCGCCGGCGTAGGCGTCAGCAGCGTAGGCCGTTGCCACCCGAAAGTGGTGCAGGCCATTCGCGACCAGTCCGAAGTGCTGATGCATGCCCTGGAAGTCAACAGCACCCGCCGCACCGAACTGGCGGCCAAGCTTTCCGAGATCGCTCCCGAAGGCCTGCGCGGCGACTGCATCACCTTCTTCACGCAAAGTGGCAGCGATGCACTGGAAGCGGCGATCAAGTTTGCCAAGCGCATCACCGGGCGGCACCAGATCATCGCCTTCCACGGCGGCTACCACGGCGTGTGGAACGCCTCGGGCGCGCTGACCACGGGCACCGCCTACCGCAAGGGCTACGGGGCCATGATGGGCGGCGTGATCCATGCGCCCTACCCGTATGCCTACCGCTTCCCATTCGACACCACGCACAAGAGCGCCGAGCAGATCGCCGGCGATTACGTGGACTACCTGCTGAACACACCCTATACCGCCGCCGACGACGTGGCCGCGGTGATCGTGGAGCCGGTGCAGGGCGAAGGCGGCTACGTGCCGCCCTCGCCGGAATTCCTGCAACTGTTGCGCAAGGCCTGCGACCGCAGCGGTACGCTGCTGATCGTCGACGAAGTGCAATCCGGCGCCGGGCGCACCGGCAAGATGTGGGCGGTGGAGCACTCCGGCGTCAAACCCGACATGCTGACCTTCGGCAAGGGGATCGGCAGCGACCTGCCGATGGCCGGACTGATCATGCGCTCGGACCTGGCGGCCGCCATTCCTGACGGTTCGATGCCCAATACCTTCGCCGCCAACTCCCTGTCCGCCGCGGTGGCCCTGACCAACATCAGCATCCTGCAGGACCCGGACCTCGACCTGCTCAACCGCGCCCACACCCTGGGGCTCGAAGCCCAGGCGCGCATCCGCGGTTTCAACAGCCCGCTGGTCGGCGAGGTCCGCGGACGCGGCCTGATGATCGGTATCGAACTGGTTGCGGACCCGGTCACCAAGGCGCCGCTGGAAGGCGCGAAGATCGGCCAGCTCATGGGCTACCTGCTGAACCACGGCGTGCTGATGATCCCCTGCGGTCGCTACAGCAACGTGATGCGCGTCATGCCTTCGCTGACGATCTCACGGGCGCTGTTCTTCAAGGCACTGGACATCTTCGGCGACGCCCTGGCCTCCCTCGAGGCTTGAGGCTGTCTCGCCCAACACTCCCTATCATTCAAGGCCTTTAACATGACCCAGCACCTGAATCACTTCATCGCAGGCGCGACCTTCGAAGCCTCCGACGGTGGGCGCCTGCCCCTCATCGACCCTGTGACCGAGCAACAATACGGCAGCTGCGCCCGTGGCACCCGCGAGGACGTGGATCGCGCCGTGGAAGCGGCCCACGCCCAACTGGAAGGCGGCGCCTGGAGCCAGCTCGACGGCGCCCAGCGTGCACGGCTGCTGTTGAAACTGGCGGACCTGGTGGAGCGCGACACCGATCGGCTGGCCGACCTGGACGCCAATGCCATCGGCCGCTCGCCCATCGAGCCGCGGCGCCTGGACATACCCAACGTGCTCGCCAACCTGCGTGCCGCCGCCGGCTGGGCCAACCAACTGGAGGGTCGCACCATCCCCTCCGGCGGCTACTTCGGCACCCGCACCCTCTCGTACACCGTGCGCGAGCCGGTGGGTGTCGTGGGCGCCATCGTGCCCTGGAACTCGCCCCTGATGATCACCGTCTGGAAACTCGCCGCCCTGCTCGCCGCGGGCTGCACGGTGGTCATCAAACCGTCGGAAGAAACGCCACAGTCGGCCTTGCACCTGGCCGCGCTGGCCCAGGAAGCCGGATTCCCCGACGGCGTGATCAACGTAGTCACCGGCGTAGGTGCCGAAGTGGGTCGGGCGCTGTGCGAACACCCGCATGTCGCCAAAATCAGCTTCACCGGCAGCCCCGAGGCCGGACGCGAGATCCAGCGCACCGCCGGTGTGCTGTTCAAGCGCGTGGCCCTGGAGCTGGGAGGTAAGAGCCCGCAGATCGTTTTTGCCGATGCGCCTTTTGACGACGCGCTGCGTGGCTGCACACTCGGCCTGTTCGCCAACCAGGGCCAGGTCTGTGCGGCCGGCTCACGCATCCTGGTGCACCGCAGCCTCGCGGAACGCTTCGCCGCCGCCCTTGCGCAAGCCGCGCGCACGGTCAAGGTGGGCGATCCGCGCCTGCCCGATGTGCAGATGGGCCCGGTCGCCAAGAAAGCCCAGTTCGAACGCGTCAACCGTTACATCCAACTGGGGATCGACCAGGGCGCCACACTGCTGGCCGGCGGCGTGTCGAACCCCGGAAAAGGCTGGTTCGTCCGGCCGACGATCTTCGCCAATGCCCGCAATGACATGGCGATCGCCCGAGACGAAATCTTCGGCCCGGTCGGCACGGTGATAACGTTCGACAGCGAAGAAGAAGCCGTGACGCTGGCCAACGACTCCAGCTACGGCCTGGCCGCCACCGTGTGGACCAGCGACCTGGTGCGCGCCCATCGCGTCGCGGCGGCAGTGAAGGCCGGCGCCGTGGGCGTCAACTGCTGGAGCCCGTTGGACGCCAACCTGCCGTGGGGTGGCGTCAAGGCCAGCGGGATTGGCCGTGAAGGCGGGATTACCGGCGCGCTGGCCTACACCGAGGAGAAAGTCATCACCGTACTGTTGCCGACCTGAAAACACTCACTGCACCGGACCGAACCAGCGTCCAGGCCGCGCAAGGCCTGGACACTGGCCGGCCGGACATGCAGCCCCGATGCCTTGATGATCAATGAAGAGACTGCGATGAACAGCACAAATCAAGCGACAATTGATCGGTATCCGACGTCCTTGCGGTTACTGCACTGGGTGCGCGCCGTGCTCGTCACCGGCCTGCTCTGGGCCGGCTGGCACATGACCGGCCTGGCTGATGAAGTGGCGAGCAAGTACGAACTCTATTACCCCTGGCACAAGTCCTTCGGGGTGCTGGCGTTCCTGCTGGTACTGGTCCAGATCGTCCTGCGCTCGCGAACCGTCGACCTGCCCAGGCCATTGAGCACCCTGGACCGACATGAACAGATCCTGTCGAACCTGGTGCAGCGCGCCATGTATGGGCTGCTGGTCGTCGTGCCGTTGATGGGGTACTCCATGTCGAGCACCTACACCATGAGCGACGGGGTGTTCTTCTTCGGGGTGAACCTGCCCGAACTGCTCTCGAAGAACGACGACTGGTTCGTCGTCTTCCAATGGCTGCACAAGGTGCTCGCCTACACCCTGCTCGCCTTGATCGTGCTGCACATCGTTGGTGCTCTCAAGCACCGTTTCCTTGACCGCGACCCTCGCAAGGATGTGATGCGCCGCATGCTCTGAACAGGCGCGGTACCTCCTCCCCCCTTTTGCAAGCAGGCGCCACGATTCGTGGCGCCTTTTTTTGTCGTGCCCCCTAGAACGTTACCCAGACGATGAACTGGAAGTACGTGTTGGTCGCGGCACTGCCACTTTGCAGCCCGCCGTTGCCGAGCCACTTGTCGGGCTTGTAGAAACCCAGCAGCGGCGAGAGCGTGATGGTGTCCGTCACCATCCAATCCAGGAACAGGTCCACCTCCCGCGCGCTGTAGTCGCGCTCCTGTCGATCCGAGAGCTGGCGGAAGTCGAAGGCCATCGCGTTAAGGGTCAGTTTATCGGTCGGCTTGACCGAGAGGAGCACGTCGTTGGTGACCATGTTCGAGGTCAGCGAACCGGCGTAGTTGACCGCCACTTCACCCTGGTAGCGTTTGCGGTAGCCACCCTGGAACAGGAAGTCCCAGCCTTCGGAATAGCGCGCATATCGATAACTCACGGTCGGCTGCCACTTGATATCGGCGAAGGTGTAGCCGGCATCGAAGAACATGGCCCGTTGCGACCCCGAGCGCTTTTCCTGACGCGCCACCTCGAAGGCGAAATCGGCATTCTCGATCCCGGCGTTGCCCTGCCCGCGAACACTGTAAATGTCCATGCCCTTACGCTCCATCCGGTCGGCGAAGGCGTAGCGTTTCTCAACATCCAGGCCGCGGATATAGGTCGAGCCGATCGAGCCGACAGACGTTGTGTAGTCGACGGTGGCGGCCGCCACTTCGGTCTTGGACTGCCCTGGGTTATCCGACTTCAGCCACATCAGGCTGCCGTGAAGCCCCTGCGTCCCTCCCAGCTTCAAAACAGCGGTGTTGCCAAACGCCAGACGCGAGCCCAGGTAGAAGGCACCGCCGCGATCGAATCGGCCATCGACAACGCCCTCGATAGGGTTGAAGGCCCTACCGGGGTTGAACCCGTCGTCGGTGATCAGGAAACCGTCTACCGTCACCAGCTGTCGACCGAAAGAGAAGTCGACTCCATCCTGGCCCAGCGCCGGTACCGACTCACCTGATTTCCATCCCAGGTAGGCATCTTCCAGCGCGGTGTCCCTTTCGCTCCCGTCCGTGTTCGACCCCGGATCCCCATCGCCCCACGTTCCCGAGCTGATCATGCTCAAGCCGCCATAGACCGAACCATCCGTGAGCTTGTCCGTCGTACCGCTCAAGCCATATTTCACGAAACCTTCCTGCCAGCGCATGCTGCCGGGCTGCTTCTGCGGGTCACCGAGGTAGTTTTCCTGGCTGCCGAACCAGCCGAACCCGGCCCACAGGTCGGCGTTCAGGACGGTGGCGCCTTCATTCTCGTTGTACAGCTCGTAGCCCAGGGCCTGGGGCTCGAACGTGCAGAGGGCGACCAGTGAAAACATTGGGGCGTATGGGGGGGTGCGCATGACGTCTCTCCTGTTTTTATATTTATGAGGCGAGCCAGGAGTGTTTCGGCCGGGGTTGCCCATGCGGTAACCCAAATCAGCAAGTGCAATGCAATGGTTCGCTCTTGCGCTCCGGGGCGCGCAGCAGTCGCAGGAAACGGCTGGACATCGCACTGCAAAAACACTTGCGAGACCCGAGAGGTTGCCGTTTTGGGTTACGGCCTCGGTCAGCGCCGACCTTATGCTGGGGCCATAAGAACGTATAAGAACCGAGGCACCGCCATGACTCCCATATCCCCATCCCCGTTATTGCGCCAGGGGCTTTGCCTGCTGGCCCTCGTTGCCAGCAGCGCACTGCCCACCGCGGTCACGGCCCACCATTCGTTCGCGATCTTCGACCAGACCCGGACGATCACGGTCAAGGGCGTGGTCCAGCGCTTTGCCTGGACCAACCCCCATATCGCCATTTACCTCGACACCCCCGGCCCACCGCCTCAGCAGATCAAGATCGAGACCGGCAGTGTCAATGCGTTGAGCCGCACAGGCTGGACGGCCGACTCGATCAAGGCCGGCGAGGACGCCGAGGTCACTTACAAACCGCTGAAAAACGGTGAGCCGGGCGGGTTGCTGGTGGAAATCAAGATCGGTGATGTCGTGCTCACGGGCGGCGGCTGAAACCCATCGCGCCCCGGCTTCATGAGTACTCGACAGCACACAGATCAACAGGGTGGAGACGCTTGAATGAAACCGACACGAACCTTGAACCCGGCAACGATGTTGCTCGGCGTCGCCCTCATGGCGTTCGCCGGGATGAACGCGGCGGCAACGCCCAAGAGCCAAGGCACGGCCACACGCCCCGACATCAGCGGCACCTGGGAAAGAACCCCGGACGACTGGTTCGGCGAGAACCCGGACAACCCGGTGCACCCGGGCGGACCGATGGACCTGAAGGAACCCTATGCCAGTGAATACGCCGCGCTGAAGAAGCGCGAAGCCGCGGCGAACGAGGCCGGGACACCCTTGGCAACCACCAGCGCCCGATGCTTGCCAGAGGGCATGCCGGTGTTGATGGCGGCGCTGTTTCCCATCCAGATCATCCACGACGACCAGCAGGTGGTGGTCCTCGGCGAGTACCTCCAGCAAGTCCGCCGGATCCTCCTGAACGAAGCGATGCCGCCGAAGGAGAAACTGGACCCCACCTACCAGGGCCACTCGCGGGGCCATTGGGAAGACGACACCCTGGTGGTGGAAACACTCGCGGTGCGCACGGACGTGGCTTTCTACGACGTTCCCCACGGCAAGGACATGAAGATCACCGAACGCATCAGGCTGACGACACCGGACCATCTGGTGGATGAGGTGTTGATCGAAGACCCCCAAGTACTCAACCGCCCTTATCGCTTCACCTTCGAGTACAAGCGGTCCGACTACCGCATCCAGGAATACGTCTGCGAAAACAACCAGATCGTGATCGACAGCGAGGGCAAGACCAGCCTGCGGCGCGACTGACGCGACGCCCTTCAATCACCACTTGGCCCACAACTTCTGGAGAGTGCCCGGATGGAACGACTGATCGCCTCCCATTGCCTGCGACCGACGAGACTGGGCGCCTGCATGTCGCTGCTGCTGATGTCGAGCGCCTTCGCCGAGGTGCCCCGCATGCCCACGGTGATCGCCGTGCCACCGTCCGGCAAGCCACCGCTCTCTTCGGCAAACTATCCGGGCACCGAGTACAGCGACCTGGATGGGCAACGCTACGTCGAGCAAGAGTTCTACCTGCAAGGCGTGGCACCGGCCATCACCGCCAGCGGCCAGCAGCTCTTCGATGCGCCCTACACCACACGCATTCTGGTGCGTAAACCGGCGGACCCGGCGCGTTTCAATGGCACCGTAGTGATCGAGCCTTTCAGTTGGTTCGGCGAGCGCGGTGCCGGATGGATCCTCACTCGCGACTATCTGCTGCGCCGCGGCTACGCATACGTCGGCTACACGCTGAACATCAACCGGCCGCCGGTCGACCCCAAGTTCCTCTCGGACACCCCGGCCGCCGAGGCCGAGCAGATTGCTCAATACGGGCGCATCGTCAACTTCGAATTCATGCGTCGCTTCGACTATGCACGCTACGCACCGTTGGCCAGCTACTACGACCCCGAACGCTTCACCCGCGGTAACGCGCCCGACCCATTCGCGCCGCAATCCCAGGGCATCGGGGCGCAACTGGCGTTGCTGCTCAAAACCCCATCGGCGCAAGGTCCGCTGGCCGGTCTCGATGTGCGCCGAATCTATGTCAACAGTTGGGCGGTAACCGCGCAAGTCTGGATGGACTACCTCGACCAGGGTCGGCACCAGCAATGGCGCATGCCCGACGCAACGCCCCTGATCGATGCCTACATGACTGGCCGCATGGCCTATGGCGAAGTGGGCGGCGACGTGATCCGGGTGCCGCGCCAGATGCCTGCCGGCGTGCCTTTCGTGACTGTCTACAGCCAGTCGGAACTGATGCACGACGTTATCGAAGGCATCGACCTGCCACCGGACACCGACAACCCGCAGATCCGCTATTACGAAGTGACCGGCATGCCGCACCTGCGATTGGCCGACCTCGGCACGGAGCACACCGAGAAGGTCGCCGCCGACATTGGCAAGGGTGACGACCCACAGTGCCGAACGCTGTATGACGAGCCGGCGGAGGTGGTCGTCGCGGCGCTGCTGGACGGCATGGACCAATGGGTTCGCGAAGGCAAGCCGATGCCCAGGGCCCAACGTGTGCTGCGCGCCGGCAAGACCGCCGCGCGCGACCCGGTGACCGGCAACCTCCAAGGCGGCGTACGCCCGCCGTGGATCCAGGTGCCCAGCGCGACCTATCTCACCGACCAGGAAACCGGCTGCGGCCTGATCTACGACACCAAGGCGCCTTATTCCAAGGAGCGCCTCGGCAAGCGCTATGGAAGCTTCAGCCAGTACCAACAGCAGTTCGAAGAGGCCAAGGCCACGGCGATCCAGCAAGGCTATCTGCTGCCGGAAGATGCGCCGGACCTGCGTCCGGTGGCGCGCCCCCAAGACTTCTAACCCCCCTGACCCAACACGGGAGAAAACCGATGTCATCAGCACCGATCATTGCCTGGCTCTACGCGACACCGGTGAGCACAGCCATCCGGGACATGCTCTGGGTCGTACCCACTGTCCAGTCCATCCATATCCTGGCTATCGCAGTGATCTTTGGTTGCGCCTTCATCTCCGATCTGCGGCTGGCCGGCCTGTTCGCCACGGACGAGCCCTTGGGCAGCGTCGTGCGCCGTTACTACCCGTGGATGCGTAACGCTCTCATCGTCCTGCTCGCCACAGGCCTGGTGATGTCCATCGGCGAACCCGACCGTGTCCTCGTCAACTCGACGTTCTGGCTGAAGATGGCCCTGGTAGTGGCCGCGTTCACCCTGGCCTGGTGGATCCGACGCCCCTTGCTGCGCCCTGCTGGGCAACCCCCGGAGGGTGCCAGCCGTCTGGTCAAGCCACTTGCCTGGCTGTCGATCGCCCTGTGGTGCGTGGTGATTTTCTGCGGCCGCTGGATCGCCTACACGATCTAACGCTTCCAACCCACAGCTCTCAGGTATTCGCCATGGACATTCAATCCGCCCTGCAAGCCCTCGAAGCCACCACTGTCGCCAGTTGGATCAGGGAATCGGGCTCGGCTTTCCCCACCCTCGAATCGGTGCACGTGATCGGCATCGCCCTGGTGTTCGGCACCATCGCCGTGGTGGACTTGCGCCTGCTCGGCATCGCTGCCCATCGCCGCAGCGCGTTGCGGCTGATCCAGGAGCTGCTGCCATTCACCTGGGTCGCCTTTGCGACGTGTGTGATCACCGGCCTGCTCATGTTCGCTTCCAACGCTTCCACCTATGCGCAGAACCCGATCTTCTGGTGGAAGATGGGGCTGTTGCTGCTGGCGGGCATCAACATGGGCATATTCCACCTGGGGGTCTTTCGCCGGATCGAGGAATGGGACGCGACGCTACCGCCCCCCGGCCAGGCGCGCGTCGCCGGCTTCAGCTCGATGGTGTTGTGGGCCGGGGTGGTGTGCCTCGGCCGCTGGATCGCTTTTTTCTGATGGCTCGCCTGTTGCCACGCAGCCCCACAGGCGCCGCGACCAGGCTGGTGAGCCCGCGCTCGGGCCGATGGGAGTCGCTGGCCCTGCTGCTGATGACCCTGGCGGTCATCGCCAGCGTCGCCGGTTATGTCCTGCTGCGACCCCAGAAAGCCGTCCCGCCCACCGCCTTGAGCTGGCAGGTCCGCTCCTTCGACGGCCTGGGTGCGGTCGACCAGGCGATCCACGGCGCACTGCTGCCAGCCGGCGAGGAAATCATCTGGTTCAACAACGACACCGGCGGCTGGATCACCCTGGAGCAGGCGCAGAAGCTCGTGCTGCCGCCGTTCTACCGCGATGCCTTCTGGAAGGCCAACGGCAAGGTGCGCTGGCAATTGATCCTGCCAGGCACCCACCAACCCCATGCCGTTGCCGGCGACACGCACACCGAAGGTCACGCCGATGCTCCTGCGCCGGCCCCGGGCACTGCCAGCGTGTCGCAAGCCACCCAAGGCCAGGGCGCGACGGTCTATTACGGCGCCGGTGGCAGCGCGCCAGGCCAGAGCGCCTACCTGCTGGTGATCGGGCATGCCCATGCCGGCGTCATGTGGGCCAACCAGGCCACGATCTGGGTCCACCACGACCCGGACGCGCCCTACCCCGGCATCGTCAAGCCCGAGTCGCTGGTCAGCAAAGGCTGGCGCCAGGTCATTGCCTATGACGGCAGCCGAGAAATCGAACGCGTAAAAGGAACCTTGCCATGATCGTCCCTGCAAGCTGCGCCCGGCTGCGCCGGTGTATCGCGCTGCTGATGCTCCTCCCTGCCATCGCACTCGCCGGCCAGGCCCATGCCCAGGGCAAGAAGCTCAAGATCGGTGTCACTCTGCATCCCTATTACAGCTTCGTGGCCAACATCGTCGGTGACCAGGCGCAGGTGGTGGCGCTCATTCCGGCGCAGGCGAACCCGCACAACTATCAGCCGTTGCCCGCCGACATCACCCGGGCGATGACGCTCGATGCCCTGGTCGTTAACGGTATCGGCCACGACCAATGGGCCTTCGAGATCGTCAAGGCCGCCGGCCGCACCGAGAACCTGCCCATCATCCAGGCCAATGCCACGGTCGCCCTCATTCCCATCGCCGGCGACCAGGGCGGTGCCAAGGTGGTCAACCCGCATACCTTTGTCTCCACCACCGCCGCGATACAGCAGGTGTTCGAGATCGCCCGCCGGTTGGGCGAGCTGGACCCGGACAACGCGCCGGCCTATCGACGCAATGCCCTGGCCTACGCCGGGCGCATCCGCGCGCTACGGGCACGCTTCATGAACCGCTTCGCCAACCTGGACCTGTCTTCGTTCCGCTGTGCCACGACGCACGCCGGCTACGACTACCTGATGCAGGAGTTCGGGCTGTTCGTCAGTGCCGTGATCGAGCCGCGCCATGGCGTCGCGCCGACCGCGCGGCAGTTGGCCAATACCCTCGACGCGATCAAGAAAGCCAATGTCCGCGTGCTGTTCGCCGAAAAGTACTTCTCCATCGACCTGGCCCAGCCGATCGAGGCTGCGACCGGGGTGAAAGTCTTCGCCCTGTCCCACATCACCGGCGGCGCCTACAGCGCGGACGAGTTCGAGGTGGCGATGAGCGAAAACCTCGAGACCCTGGCCGAGGCCGTCGAATTCACCCAGCCAAAATGAAGGAGAAAAACCTGATGCGCGGACCCGCTGTCGTGTTCGATAACGTCTCGCTGCAACTGGGAGGCACGCAAGCACTGGACGGGGTGAACTTGCGGGTCGAAGCCGGAGCGCTCCACTGCCTGGTGGGACCCAATGGCGGTGGCAAGACCTCGCTGGTGCGCGCCCTGCTCGGCCAGATGCCGCACTCAGGGACCATCCGCCTCGAAGGCGAGTGCGCCAGGCCCATGGGCTATGTCCCGCAGCGGCTGGATTTCGACCACAACCTGCCCATGACAGTCAACGATGTCATGGCCCTGCTCGGCCAGCGCAAGCCGGCGTTCCTGGGGGCAACCCGGTCCAACCGTGCGGCGACGACCCAGACCCTCGCGCGTACCGGCGTTGCCGGTATGGGAGACAAGCCCTTTGGTGGCCTGTCCGGTGGCGAACGCCAGCGCGTGCTGCTGGCCCAGGCGATCACCCCGGCGCCCCGCTTGTTGATCCTCGACGAGCCAACGGCGGGCATCGACGAAGCCGGCATACGCCTGGTGGAGGCACTGGTGGTCGAGCTGCACCGCACGGGCACCACCATCCTCTGGGTCAATCACGACCTCGAACAGGTCAGGCGCATTGCCCAGTCGGTCACCGGGATCAACCGGCAGGTGATGTTCCATGGAGACCCGCATCAGGTCGCCGGCCAGTTGGAGATGTCCCGATGAGCGCCTTCTACACGTTCATTCGCGACCATCTCCAGGCGCTTGCGGCGAACCACTTCCTGCCGCAACCGTTCGAATACGAGTTCGTGATCAATGCGTTGCTCTGCGCACTGCTCATAGGGCCGTTGCTGGGCGTGCTGGGCTCGATGGTGATGATCAAGCGCATGGCCTTCTTCAGCCAGGCCGTCGGCAATGCGGCCATGACCGGGGTTGCCATTGGCGTGCTGATCGGCGAGTCCTACACCTCGCCCTACTGGTCAATGTTCGGCTTCTGCGTGTTGTTTGCGCTGACCCTCAAGTACACCCAGCATCGCACGGCACTGTCCAACGACACGCTGATCGGCGTGTTCCTGTCGATCTCGCTGGCGGTCGGGGCATCGTTGCTGCTGTTCGTGTCGGCAAAAATCAACACCCATGTGATGGAAAGCGTGTTGTTCGGTTCCATTCTGGCGGTGGACCACACCGACATGAACGTGCTGCTCGCCGTCACAGCGACCTGTGCGCTCGTCGGGCTGCCGCTGTACAACGGCATGCTGCTGAGCAGCCTCAATCCGAGCCTGGCACACGCCCGGGGCGTCCCGGTGCGCAGCGTCGAGTACCTGTTCGTCATACTGGTGACCCTGGTGACGGTGGCTTGCCTGAAGATCATCGGCGCCGTGCTGGTCGAGGCCCTGCTGTTGATACCGGCCGCAGCGGCGCGCAATGTCAGCCGCTCGCTCCCGGGGCTGGTCACGCTTGCCGTCCTGATTGCCACCTTTGCCTGCATCGTCGGCATCCTGGCACCCATGCAGTTCCAGATTCCCGTACCCACCGGTGGTGCGATCGTGATCGTCGCTGCCCTGGTGTTCATCGTGACCGCCGTGCTGCGTGCGACCGCGGCCCGATTCCGGGGGGCCAGCCTATGAAGAGGCTTGGCCGGTCGTCTCGCTCCTGGCTCGCGCTGCTGGTCCTGCTGCTGGGCACTCCGCCGGCCGCCTTCGCCGGCCCCCGGGTGCTGGTCGCGCTGCCGGCGTTACAGGCATTGACTTCAGCCCTCAGCGCCGACACCGGCATCGAAGTCGTCCGTCTGCCGCCCGATGCCGCCACGCCTATGGAGAGCCAGGCCAACGCACTGGCGCGCCTGGATGCCAGCGTGTTCCAGCAGGCCGATGCGGTGATCACCCTCGGCAGTCTCTGGCGCGCCGACCCCTTGTTTGCCGCGGCCCGTCGTCACAATCTGCGCACCGTCGAGATCGACGCCTCGCGCTCCTGGGACTCGATCAGGCCCGGCGTCGCCGTGGCCCGCACACCCGCGAACGACGTGCCCTGGGCCGGTGCACGGAACGGCAACGGCGGCCCGTCGCCTTACGCCTGGCTCGGTCCCATCAATGCCATGCGCCTGTCGGCGAACATCGCCGCCGACCTGATACGCCTGGCCCCCGCCGACGCCCCGCAAATACAACGCAACCTCACCACACTCGAAGGCGGATTGCGCCAACTCAAGGCCGAATACGGCGACCGGCTCGCGCAACGGCCGGACCTGCGCGTGTTGTCGTTGGCCGATGAGTTCATCTACCTGTTCGGCGAGTTCGACATTTTTGTCGACGGCTGGTTTGTCTGCCAGGACGTCGACTGGAGCGACGACGACCGCGCCGCGCTGAGCCGCTACCTGCGCGAGCGAGACATCCACGTGGTGGTCCACAAATGGGCGCCGGACGCCAGGATCGCCAAGGCCATCGAGGATGGCGGCGCTCGCTTGCTGATACTGGACGCGGGCAACCCAGGAATACTCGCCAAGGGAACCGTCGCCTATGACGCACTCGTGCGCGTGAACCTGGACGCCTTGCTGACCGCGTTCGCCGCCACCGACACACACCAATGACCCACTCGGCCCCTGGAGACTGCCCCCCTATGAAAATGCCCTGTTCGATGCACCGGCCAGCCATCGCCGGTGCCCTGCTGTTCTGCCAGGCGGCCCTCGCCCATGGGCCGGTCTTCGACTGCTACATCGAGGCCGATGACCAGGTGAAATGCGAGGCTGGCTTCACCGACGGCAGCTCCGCCGCCGGCAGGAAAGTCTACGTCCGGGACGCCAGCGGCAAAGTGCTGCTCGAAGGCAGTGTCGGCCATGACAACACCTACAGGTTCCAGCCCCCCACCGGCAGCTACTCGGTGTCGTTCCTTGGCGGAGACGGCCATGACGTCTCGATCCAGTCCTCCGAAATCACACAGTGAATCGACCATGACCCATCCAAGAACGCTGCTCCAAGGCCTCGTCGCGGCGATGCTCATCGGCATGACCGGCGCCGCGCAGGCGCATTTCCAGATGCTCTACGTCAAGGACACCGCCCTGGCACGCGGCGAACCCTTGGAGTTCGCGGTCGTCTTCACGCACCCGTTCGCCGGTGGCCCCACCATGGTCATGGAAACGCCCCGCGCCTTCAGTCACACCAGCGCCCATGGCGGGGAAAAAATCGACCTGCGCCAGTACCTGCGGCCTGTCCAGTGGCAAAGCCGCGAGAACCGGGCAACCGCCTACCGCGCCTCAATTCCCCGTGAAGTGGTGCGATCACTGGGTGACCATATCTTCGTACTCGAACCCGAGCCTTACCTGGAAACCGAAGAAGACGTCTACATCCAGCAGTTCACCAAGCTGGTCGTGAACGTCGGCGGCGTGCCCGGCAACTGGGCTGAGCCACAGGGCCTGCCGGTGGAGATCCAGCCACTGAGCAAGCCTTATGCAAACTGGACCGGCGGCGTGTTCCGCGCTGTCGTGCTGGCCGACGGCAAGCCTGTGCCGTTCGCCGAGGTGGAAGTCGAATACCTCAACCACGCCGTCGAGATCGACAACAACACTTTCGGCCAACATGCCGACGTCACGGCCCCACAGGCTTCTTTCAACGCCACGAGCACATACGCCGATGCCCAGGGCATCATCACCATCGGCCTACCCCGGGCCGGTTGGTGGGGCATTGCCGCCCTCGACATCGGCACCACGAAAACCCACAAGGGCAAGCCGCTGTCCCAGGACGCGGTGCTGTGGGTCCAAGCCAGGGACATGAAATGAATCGCCTCACCATCCAATGGCGGATCACCCTCCTGAGTGGCCTGGTCCTGCTGGTCGTCGTCGGGGCCCTGACCGCGGCGGCGCTGTATCAGAACCAACAGAGTGCCGCATTGCTGAAACGCCAGAGCAGCGAGTTGCTGGGGCAAGCGGCCTTGGAACGCTTGCAGGCCCAAGCCTCGTTCCATGGCCAGCGAGTCGAGCGTTTTTTCAATGACACAGCGTTGTACGGCGAGGGGCTTGCCCAGACGATTCTTCAACTGCACGCCCAGGCCAGGGACGGGCGACTGACGGTCGAGCAACTGCGTCATGACCTGCTCGGCGTGACGCGCCAAGCGCTCGCGCGACACGAGAAGATCCTCGGCTTGTATGTCGTGCTGCTCCCCAACGCACTGGGCGATGCAGATGCCGGCTTTTCCGGGAGGCGTGATCTGGCCGGCAACGAGATCGGGCGCTTTGCCCTGTATTGGTCGCAAAGCCAGCCTGGGCGCCTGGTGCAGGAAGTACTCAGCGAAGCCCAGATCTTTGCCGACACCGCACCGGCCGGCAGCGAACCAGCCAACGCCTGGTTCGTGTGTCCGCAGACGCAAGGTCGCGTCTGCGTCACGGAGCCCTACGCCGTCGAAGTCGAGGGGCACAAGACCCTTATGAGCAGCATTTCGGTGCCCCTGGTCGTCGACGGCAAGACCCTCGGTGTCGTGGGCATGGACATCAGTCTCAGTACGCTGCAGGAACTCGCGGCCCATCTCGCCGCGGACCTGTATGCCGGGCAGAGTGAAATCAGGATCCTGTCCGCCTCCGGCCAGGTGGCCGGGCAAGGTGGCACGGTGTCGGCCGCCAGCATCGACGTCCGCCAAGCCGTGCAAACGGTCACCGGCAACGCGCCCTGGCAATTGCAGATACGCGTGCCGCAAGAACAGGTGCAAGCACCCGCGCTGAAAATGCAGGCACAACTGGACGACAAGCGGCGCCAGGAGAACTGGTTCAACCTCGGCTTGGGCCTGCTGGCCGGCGGCTGCGGATTGCTGCTGATCTGGCTCAGCGCCTACGGCGTCACCCGCCCGTTGCTCAACGTCGTGCGCTTACTCGACGCCATTGCCGAGGGCGACGGCGACCTGACCCGGCGCCTGCCCCATGAGCGCCACGACGAACTGGGCCAACTGGCACGGGGCTTCAACCGGTTTCTCGACACGCTGCAGCCCATTATCCGCAACATCCAGCAAGCGTCCCAAGACACGCGAGATAACGCCGACACCTCGGCAAGGGTGGCCGAGGAAGTCAGCGCCGGCATGCGCCAGCAGTACCAGGAAGTGGAACTGGCCGCCACCGCGCTGCATCAGATGAGCGTCAGCGCCCAGGAAGTTGCGCGCCATTCCCACCAGGCAGCCGACGCCGCCGCGGCGGCCGATCACGCCAGCCGATCAGGCCAGGAACTGTTCGCCAACGCCGCCGGCAGCATCGAGACCCTCGACCGGCGCCTGGAGACGACGCTCGGGCAAGTGAAGGCGCTTGCCGATAACAGCCAGCAGATCAACCAGGTGCTGGATGTGATCTGCGCCATCGCTCAACAGACCAACCTGCTGGCCTTGAACGCCGCCATCGAAGCCGCCCGGGCGGGTGAACAGGGACGCGGCTTCGCCGTGGTGGCGGACGAAGTTCGCCACCTGGCCAGCAATACCCAGGCCTCGGTCGAGCAGATACGCAGTGTCATCGAAGCACTGCAACAACTCAGCCTGGAGGTGGTGCAGAGCACGCAACAGAGCCGCGAACTGGCCCGGGGCAGCGTCATCCATGTCGAACAGACCCATGGCGCGCTGCAACACATCGCCAACGCCGTGGAAGTGATCGAACACATGAATCAGCAGATCGCCAGCGCGGCCCTGGAGCAAAGCACCGTGGTGGAAGACATCCGCCATCGCGTCAGCGACATCCGAGTTATCAGCGAGACATTGACCAGCCGCATGCAGGACGCCTCGCAAGCCAGCCATTCGCTGTACGACATGGCAAACCATCAGCAGCAACTGGTCGGGCACTTCCGTGCAGGAGCGGGCTGACGTCAAGTCACTCCATGGCCCCCGCCACGGCGGCATCGGGCCGTGGGGCACGCCGTGACAGGCAGGTCTCCGGCATGGCCAACAGCAAGCCGAAGGCCAGCGCAGCAATCGCGGCAAGTGTCAGGAATGCCGCGCTGTAGCCCGCCCCTTCGACTACGAAGCCCGCCAGGCTGTTGCTCAACGCGGCGCCGAGGCCGAACACAGTGGACAGCACGCCGAGGCTGACGTTGAACCGTCCCGTGCCCTGGGTCAGGTCCTTGACCACCAGCGGAAACAGCGCGCCAAACAGCCCGGCGCCGATGCCGTCGAGCAATTGCACCGCCACCAGCCAGTAAAGATCGTCCGAAAGCACGTACAGCACGCCGCGAATCGGCAGGATCAGGAATCCGGCCAGCAGCAGTGGCTTTCGCCCCCAGATGTCGGCCTTGAGGCCCACCAGCCAGGCCATCGGCACCATCACCAGTTGCGCCGCCACAATGCACGCCGAGGTCAGCGGCGTGGCCAGGTGCGCGTTGGCCTGAGCGAGTTTCTGACTGACCAGCGGCAGCATCGCCGCATTGGCCAGGTGGAACAGCGCGCAGCACATGGCGAAGAGCAACAGCGTGCGGTTATCCAGCAGGATCCGTAACGCCGAAGGCATCTCGCCGGTGACGGTCTGGCCGGTCTCCAGGCCGCGGGCCACATCATGGTCGATGGCTTCGGCGGACACGCAACTGACCGCGATGATGCTGGCCAAGGCCATCGCCGCCATCAGGTAGAACACCGCGATGGGACCGAACAGCCAGGCGAAACCACCGGCCAGCAACGCGGCGCAGGCGTTGCCCGCATGATTGAAGGTTTCGTTGCGCCCGGTCCGCCGGGTAAAGGCTTTCGCCCCGGTGATGCCCAGGGAAATGGCCGCGATGGCCGGGGCGAACACCGACGCCGCCACGGCACTGAGGGCCTGGGTCAACGCCACCAGACCAAACGAAGAGGTGAATGGCAACACCAGGCACCCCAGCGTCACCAGCAAGGCCGCGACCGCCACCACTGCGCGCTTGCTGCGAACCCGGTCGATCAACGCGCCGGCGGGGCCCTGGGTGATGAGCCCGGCGATGGCCGCCAGGGTCATGACCATGCCGATGCTGGAGGGTTGCCATTGATGCACGGCCAATAGATAGATGGCCAGGTATGGCCCCAGCCCGTCGCGGACGTCGGCGAGGAAGAAGTTCAGGCTGTCCAGGGACAGGTTATTGCGGCGATCCAGGTGTCGATCCACGTAGGCCTCGGCAAGGGCATTGGCCCGAAGATAATTGACAGCGGCACTGACGCTCAAATGCCGCAAGCGCAAGGCGACCCTAAGGTCCCTTCTTCATTCAGTCAAACCGTCAGACGACGGGAGCGAGGCGTCATTTCATCCAGCCAACCCAGCGACTGACCCACCGCATTCGCGGGCAAGCCCGCTCCCACAGAGTCATTTGGCGGACTGGAGAGGTGTGTCCGCCACAGATCCCCTTGTGGGAGCGAGCTTGCTCGCGAAGGCGGTGGCCCATCCAGCACCGGAGCAAACTGACCCTCCGCCTTCGCGGGCAAGCCCGCTCCCACAAAGAGATGACGGCGCCACCGTGTGGGGTAGGCCTATCCTCCGTTGCCCAGCATCGCCCACAGTGACGCCCCGACCCCAGTGATACTTTCCCCGGCAATCAACCCCGCTGCCGCGGTGATGGCGAACCGTTCCGTGACGGTCGGCCAACGGCAGCTCACCAGCCAGGTGAGCACGGCGCCGAAAGCCATCATCAACGACACCGATGCCGGCAGTACAAACGCCAGGCCCAGGGCCGCTGTGCTGGGCAGCAGCCGGGCATGGCGTTCGGGCAACATGCTGTCGAGTATGCCCAGCAGCAAGCCGGCCAGACCGCCGACGAAAATCGACCAACGGATGCTCGTCGACAGGGAATCCAGGCCATGGGTCAGGGTTTGCGCCACGGCTTTCCAGGTGGCGACCGCCGGGGCCGGCCATTCTTCGGAGAGCAGCATGGCCTGTGGGTCCGGGATCAAGGCCAGATAGGCCAGTACCCCGACGATGCTGCCAACGAAAATCCCCAGGGTCTGGGCGATCAACTGCTTGCGAGGCGTCGCGCCGATCGCCCGGCCCACCTTGAAATCGTTCATCAGGTCGGTGCACTGTCCGGCCGAGCCGCCGGCGGTGTTGGCGCTCATCAGGTTGATCGGCACCTGCCCAGGCGCCACGATGCCGAAGCTCAGCTGTGACAGTTGCCCGATGGCCCCGATGGGCGGGATACCCGTGGCGCCGACCACCCGGGCGGCCACGGCGGCCAGGCAGATAGCCAGGGGAATGGTCAGCAAGGCCATCCACAGGTTGATGCCGAACAGCAGCGCTTGCAGGCTCACCACCAGGACAATCGCCAGCCCGAAACCGGCGGCAGGCCCCACCTTGGGCACCCGCCAGAGCACCCCGCCACCGGCCTGGGTGGACGCGTGCAACGACCACAGGCGAATCGCCAGGGAGGCCAGCGTCGAGCAGACCATCAGACTCACGCCCGGCCACAACAACCACTCCACCAGCGCCGCGAACTGCGGACCGCTGCTGCCAGGGGGCAACTGCACCAGGCCTTGCCCCAGCAACCACGGCGCCAACCCGCCCCAGGCCAGCAACGCCCCCAGCAGCAGGCTCAGGCCGACACGAATCCCGATAATGCCGCCGAACCCCAGCAACAGCAGCGAGGGGTCAGCGGTGAAGGTCAGGCGCTCCAACTGGCCCGTCGGCGCCCAGCGTGGCAAGGCCCACATAAATGTGTCGATCCACTTGGCCAGCCCGGACACGAACGCGGCGCCGAGCAACACCTTAAGGCGCGTTGCTGCCTCATGGCCGTGGTTGTAGATGTGCAACAGGGTTTCCAGCGTCGCCATCCCCTCGGGAAACTTCAGCGCCTTGTCATTGAGCAACGACGGTCGCAGGTACCAGGCAATCCAGATCCCGAGAAAACTCACCGAGAACACCCAGGCCACCATCGGCAGGGCATCCAATTGCTGCCCGGTCAGCAAGGTGTACGCCGGAATCGGCGCCACCAATCCACCGGAAATGATCGAGGCCGCGGCAGACGCCACGGTCTGGTTGATGTTGCTTTCGTGCAGCGTCCACGGCACCCCGGCGCCGGAACGCCGGGCCAGGCCTTGCCAGATGCCGTAGCTGATCAGCAGGGCAATGATCGACATGTTGAACGACCAGCCGATCTTCAACCCGGCGTACACATTGGAAGGCGTCAACAGGATCCCAAGCACGATCCCGGTCGTGACCGCTCGTAGGCTGAGCTCGCGTTGCACAGGGCTGTCGAGGGGATTCGGTGGCGAGGTGTGGAGCATGCGAATTCCTTATCGGCGATGAGACAGCACGATCACTCGGCGCGACGGCTTAACAAGTGAGCGCTGTATCCACGGAAGGTTCACACCCCCCGGCAAATCCGCCTGTGGGAACGAGCTTGCTCGCAAGAGCATTGTGTCTGCCGGCCGCAATGCTGGCTGTGAACCGACTTCGCGAGCAAGCTCGCTCCCGCAGAAGATGGAGGGTGCACGCAGCCTTGGCATCCTGCCTGTTCCACAAAAGCAACAGTGAAAGAACCGCGGCACTTACTACCCGGCGCTGTTGCCCACGCGGGTTATTAACGACGTATAAACCACGCCATTCAACCGCCTACTCACCTTATGCGAGCGCTTTCAAATCCACGCCCAATGCCTGCGCAAAAGCCTTGACCAGTGGGCTGCGCACAGTGTTATGCCGCAGGATCAGATTGAAGGGCGTGACAATATTGATCAGGTCCGGGCGTAATGCCCGAAACTGTCCTTGGGCAACCAGGTTCGCGGCGTAATGGTGTGGCAGGAACCCCACGAACCGGCCCGTCTTGACCAGTAGCGCAACGGCTTCGACCTGGGTCGCCGAGGCCGAGAAACTGTCGTAGTGGGCAAAACTCAATTTGTCTCGATGAATCGCGTAGCGGTGGTTGATGCACGGGTGCTCCTTGAGCACCTGGATGTCGATCTGCGCCTGCGGAACCTCGAACAACGGGTGCCCGACCGCGCAGTAAATTTCCGAGCGCTCTTCGTACAGCGGGTAATAATCGAACTCCTCGCGTTTCTGGTAGACCGGCACGATACCCGCCACCAGTCGCCCCTCGACCACGCCTCGTTCCACTTCATCCAACTGGGCGGCCTGAAGTTGAAATCTTACTTTCGGAGACTCTTCGCTCATCCTTCTAATAGCTGCAACTAACGGAGAACTATCATCGGTGATCGTATTATCAATAACCCCCACACCAAGATCACCAATAAGTTCGTTCTGAGCCGAACTAAGTCGATCTCGAAAGTTATCCACCGAGGCAAATAGATCAATCGAAGCCTGATACACCAGGCGCCCTTCCTCGGTCAGGTGAAACCCCTCGCGACCACGGGTGCACAAGCGCATGCCAATACGAATCTCGAGGTCGGAGATCTGTTTGCTGATGGCGGCCAGGCCCACGTTCAGCTCGTTCTGCGCGGCACTAAAGCCGCCAGCTTCGACCACTGCCTTGAACACCTTGAGCAATTTGAAGTCCAGCCCGCTGAGCGCCAACGGCGCCCGTTGAGGCGGTCTTGGCGGCGGGTTTCCGGAATTGGAAAGTGGGGTTTCCATAATGCTTATTTACCTCTGGCGCCTTTTTCAACACGCTGTGCCCAACAACAAAAATAACGCTGACTAATAATAATGAACACAGAAAACCAGGCTTGGCAACCGTTAATAAATTCCGTACCCGAGTGCCAACTCACTGAATTTCCGCTATTAAAAGCTGACACTTCGATCAGCGCTCTCCACTTCGCAACTGCGCTTGTCCCCTGCCCTTGAATAATGATTAAGCCGAGCCACGCCGGATCGATTTCTATCGTCCTGGCAATGCTCCGGCCAGGCAGCCCGTATCAAGTTCGCTTTACCGACGAGGAAAACAACAATGTCTCAAACCACCGACCGTCTCTGGGGTGCCCGTTTCAACAGCGGCCCATCCGAAGCCCTGGCGGCGCTGTCCCGTTGCCCCGAGCGCTATTTTCGCCTCACCCCCTACGACCTCGCAGGGTCCAAGGCCCATGCCCGGGAGCTGCAACGCGCCGGTTTGCTGAGCGAAGAAGAAACCCGAACCATGCTTGGCGCCCTCGACCAGATCGGCGCCGATTTCCGCGCCGGCAGCATTGCCCCGACCCTGGACGACGAAGACGTCCACACCTTCATCGAGCGCCTGCTCACCGAGCGCCTCGGGGCCCTGGGCGGCAAACTGCGGGCCGGCCGCTCGCGCAACGACCAGACCGCCAACGACCTGCGCCTGTTCCTGCGTGACCACGTTCGCACCCTGGCCGTGCAAGTGCTGGCATTGCAGCAGGCGCTGGTGGCGCAAGCCGAACAGCATGTGCAAAGCATCTGCCCGGGCTTTACCCACTTGCAGCAGGCGCAACCGATTGTCTTCGCCCACCACTTGCTGGCGCACGCTCAGTCGATGCTGCGCGACGTCCAGCGCCTGGTGGACTGGGACGTACGCACCGCGCTTTCACCCCTCGGCGCGGCAGCCATGGCCGGTTCCGCCATCGCCCGTCTGCCTCAGCAATCGGCCAAGGAAATGGGCTACAGCGGCGTGTGCGAAAACTCCATCGACGCCGTCGCCAGCCGCGACCACGTGGCTGAATTCCTGTTCATCGCCAGCATGCTCGGAATCAACATTTCCCGCCTTGCCGAAGAGTTATGCCTATGGTCGTCGCGGCAATTTCGCTGGGTCACGCTGGATGATGCCTACGCCACCGGCAGCTCGATCATGCCGCAGAAGAAGAACCCGGACATCGCCGAACTGGCGCGCGGCAAGGCTGGTCGCCTGATCGGCAACTTGACCGGCCTGCTGTCGACCCTCAAGTCCCTGCCCCTGTCCTACAACCGCGACTTGAGCGAAGACAAGAACGGCGTGCTCGACAGTGTCGACACCCTGTTGCTGGTGTTGCCAGCCATGGCCGGCATGGTCGCCACCTTGCAGGTCAATGTCGAGGAGCTACGGCGCCAGGCACCGTTGGGCTTCACCCTCGCCACGGAAGTGGCCGACTGGCTGGCCGTGCGCGGCGTGCCGTTCAAGGAGGCCCATGAAATCACCGGCGCACTGGTCAAGGCCTGTGAGAAACACGACATCGAGCTGTGGGAAGCCTCTCCGGCACTGTTGGCCGAAATCGACCCACGCCTCACGCCGCAAGTGCGCGAGAGCCTGACGCTGGAAGCGGCGATTGCGGCCCGCAGCGGCTGGGGCGGCACCGCGCCGCAACAGGTGCGCGAGCAGATCGGCCGACTGAAAACCGCCCTCGCCGCGCAGCAGGCGTGGACCGAGGACTACCAAGGCTTCCGCCTCTGACCGACGCAGGAGCGGGCTGGCTCGCTCCTGCTCCGATTGTGCTTGACCTGAAACACCAGCATTTGGAGAACCAACATGAGCCAGACACAGGCAGAGCGCCTCCAGGCGGAGCGCAAACTGGCGGAAAACCAGTTCGACATCACCCAGTACCAGCACGTCCCCCGGCGTTACTACGGGCGCATCTTCTTTGCCACCGTGATCGTCATCGCCTTGCTGGGCCTGGTGCGCGCCTTCGCCGAAGGCAAGATCGAATGGTCCTACATCGGTCAGTTCATCACTTCGCAAGCGATCCTGTGGGGCTTGTTCAACACCATCGTCATGGCGGTGCTGGCCATGGCACTGGGGATCGTGTTCGGGGTGATCACCGCCATCATGCGCATGTCGGCCAACCCGATCCTGCGCTACGTGGCGTTGACATACACCTGGCTGTTCCGTGGTACGCCGCTGATCCTGCAACTGCTGTTGTGGTTCAACCTGGCGCTGATTTTCCCCACGGTCGGCATCCCCGGGGTCTTCGAACTGGACACCGTGAGCCTGATGACACCGTTCGTGGCGGCCCTGCTCGGCTTGAGCATCAACCAGGGCGCCTACACCGCCGAGGTGGTGCGCGCCGGCCTGCTGTCGGTGGACACCGGCCAGTACGAAGCCGCCAAGTCGATCGGCATGCCGCGTCTGCAGGCGTTGCGCCGGATCATCCTGCCGCAGGCCATGCGGATCATCATTCCGCCTGTGGGCAACGAGTTCATCGGCATGGTCAAGATGACCTCCCTGGCCAGTGTCATCCAATACTCGGAACTGCTCTACAACGCCCAGAACATCTACTACGCCAACGCCCGAGTCATGGAGTTGCTGATCGTCGCCGGTATCTGGTACCTGGTCGCCGTCACGGTCCTGTCCTTCGGTCAAAGCCGCCTGGAGCGTCGTTTCGCTCGCGGCGCCGGCAAGCGTTCGTGAGGAATCGGACATGAGAAGCATCGTCAAGGCCGTGAGCCTGAACAAATACTACGACCAGTACCACGCGCTCAAGGACATCAATATCGAAGTCGAGCAAGGCGAAGTGCTGTGCATCATCGGTCCGTCCGGCTCGGGCAAGAGCACCTTGCTGCGTTGCGTCAACCAACTGGAAAAGATCGACAAGGGCGGCCTCTGGGTCGACGGCGAGCTGGTGGGTTACCGCGTGGTCGGCAACAAGCTGCATGAGCTCAACGAAACGCAGATTGCCCGCCAGCGCCTGGCCACCGGCATGGTGTTCCAGCGCTTCAACCTTTTCCCGCACATGACCGTGCTGCAGAACATCACCGAGGGGCCGTGCCAGGTGCTCAAGCGCTCGCCCAAGGAAGCCCATGAAGAGGCCCTTGAGCTGCTGGCTCGCGTCGGCCTGGCCGACAAGCGCAACAGCTACCCGATCGAACTGTCGGGCGGCCAGCAGCAACGGGTGGCGATCGCCCGCGCCCTGGCCATGCGTCCCAAGCTGATGCTGTTCGATGAACCCACTTCGGCACTCGACCCGGAACTGGTCGGTGAGGTGCTGTCGGTGATGCGCAACCTGGCGCAAACCGGCATGACCATGATCGTCGTCACCCATGAACTGGGCTTCGCTCGCGAAGTGTCCAACCGCATGGTGTTCATGGACGGCGGGCAGATCGTGGAGGCTGGAAGCCCCGAAGAAATACTAATAAGTCCGCAAAACCCACGCACCCAAAGCTTCATTTCTGCCGTTCGAACCTAAGCGCCGGTTGGCGCCACAACACTCATAAGAGAACGACCATGAAGAACTTCGTTATCCCAGCAGTACTCGCCGGCCTGATGGCTTCGAGCATCAGCTTCGCCGCTCAATTGCCCGCCAGCATCAAGGACAAGGGCGAGATCGTTGTGGCGATCATGCCCAACTACCCGCCCATGGATTTCAAGGACCCGGCCACCAACACCCTGACCGGCCTGGATTACGACCTGGGCAATGCCCTGGCCGAACGCCTGGGGGTGAAGATCAAGTGGCAGGAAACCGGCTTCGAGCAAATGATCAACGCACTGACCACCGACCGCGTGGACATGGTGCTGTCGGGCATGACCGACACCGCCGAGCGCCAGGCCAGCGTGACCTTCGTCGACTATTTCACTAGCGGCCCGCAGTTCTACACCTTGCAGAAAAACAAGGACACCAACGAGATCACTGACCTGTGCGGCAAGAAAGTCGGCACCAGCCGCCGCACGACCTTCCCGGCGGAAATCGCGGCGTTCAGCAAGGCTCACTGCGAGGCAGCCGGTAAGCCGGCCATCGTGGTCATCGGCACCGAAGGCTCGGCGGACGCCCGCGCGCAACTGCGCCAGAGCCGCATCGACGCCGCGATGCAGGGTAGCGAGACCTTGTCTTACCTCAAGACCCAGGAAAAAGACATGTACAAGACCGTCGGCCAGCCGATTTCCGTCCAGTTCTCCGGCATGGGCCTGAGCAAGAAAAAGCCGGAGTTGAGCGAGGCGGTGAAAGAGGCATTGCAGAGCATGATCGATGACGGCAGCTACCTGGCCATCCTGAAGAAATGGGACCTGGAAATAGGCGCCATCAAGACAGTGACCATCAACGCCGGCAAATAGGCAGGTGCGCCCTGGGGTGACTGACCTGCCGCTTTCGCGAGCAAGTTCGCTCTCACAGGGCTTGGGGTATCTGTAGGTTCTGCATCCACCCAGGAACCGATTTAGGAGCGAGCAGGCTCGCTCCTAAATCGGCCCCTGCGGTGTTTACCCATGAATGGTTGGAGCGTAACGATGTCCTCCTCATCCCGCCCCCTCTGGCCCACGCCTTACAAGGCTTGCCTGGCCCTGGCGTTCGATCTGGACGGCCCGACGGGCGATGCCATGCTCGACGGTTCGATCTGGCGCAAGCCCGAGTACTTCGGCTTCGGTGGCTACGGCCCTTACCGTGCGCTGCCGCGCATCCTCGACCTGCTCGACGCATTCCAGATCCCGACGACGTTCTTCGTCCCGGCCTGGGTCGTGGAGAACTGGCCCAGGCAATGCCAGGCGATCGTCGAGCGCGGCCACGAAGTGGCGTACCACGGCTACAAGCACGAGTCCTTCTACACCCTGACGCTGGACCAGCAGAAGGACGTGATGAGGCGCTCCCGCGAGGTGTTCCACAAGCACCTGAACATCCGCGCCGAAGGCTTTCGCACACCCTCCGGCGATTGGCGTGCCGAAACCCCGGGCGTGTTGGTGGAGGCCGGCGTGACCTATTCCAGCAGCATGCGCGGCGATGACCGACCTTACCTGGTCAACGTGCCGGGTTTCGACACCCCTCTGGTGGAAATTCCCGGCCGCTGGGAAATGGACGACTATGCATCCCTGGCCTACACCCGCGCACCGAACTTTCCTTCAGGGCTGGACCGCACCGCCAGTTACGCACTGACCCTGGACAACTGGTGCCGCGAGTACGACGGAGCCATGGACGAAGGCCTGTGCCTGACCACCCTGTTGCACCCCAAGATCATCGGCAAGCCAGGACGCATCCTCTTGCTGGAAAAACTCTTCGAACACATGCGCCAGCGTGATGACGTGTGGTTCGCCACCTGCCGCGACGTCGCCCAGTGGTGGCTGAAGGAGCATCACCATGGTTGATTCCAGTCTCTGGCCCGAGGGCTATCGCTGCGCGGTGGTAGTGACCGTCGACTATAACGACATCCATGGGATCCTCACCCAGGCGCCCGAGGTTGCCGGGCGCGACAAGACCCTGTCGGTCTGGCGCTATGGCAGCCAGCGCGGCGTCGACCGGCTGCTGGGGTTGCTGGCAGAACTTGGGATCGCCAGCAGTTGGTGCATTCCGGGCATCGTCGCCGAAGAGAACCCTAGGCATGTCAAGGCGATCCAGGCCGGCGGCCATGAGATCGCCTGCGCCGGCTATCGCCACCAGGACTACGACAACCTGTCTCTGGCCGAGCAAAGCACCGAGATCGGCAAAGGGTGCGACGCCCTCGCCTCGCTGACCGGCCAGCGCCCGGTGGGGTTTCGGATTCCGGCCGGAAATGGCGCGCCGGGGTTCAGCGAAGCGTTGCGCGACCAGGGCATCCGCTGGTCTTCGTCCTGGCGGGGCGATGACTTGCCGTTCGCTCACCCGACAGCCCCCGAGGTGATCGAGCTGCCGCTGCACTACGAACTCGAAGACGAACCGTACTTCGCCTTCAACCTCAGCCCGGCCGTGCCACCGGCGCAGTCACGGATCGCCTCCTACAGCCACACCCTGGGCAACCTGCAGATGGACTTCGCCGGTTTTCACCGCTTCGGCCTCTGCTACGTACTGCGCGTACACCCGGAGGTCATCGCCACCCCGGGGCGCATCGGCGTGTTGCGTGAGTTGCTGGAAGGCATCCAGCAGCATCAGGACGTGTGGATCACCACCGCCGGTGAAGTCGCGCGGTGGTGGGCCGACGCCCAGGTGCCGTTGGCGGCGGATCATCCGGCGGCGGTGTACGAACGTCACTATCGGGATTACGGGGTATGAACGCATCCACTCCAGGTCACACAACGGCCCTGCAACGGCTGGCGCGATTCTGCGTCGAGACCCGCTTCGAGGACCTGCCCCCCGCCCTGGTGACCCAGGCCAAGCGACACATCCTCGACACATTCGGGGCCAGCCTCGCCGGCGCAGGCAGCGAAGTGGCGCGGCAGGCACGGGCCGTGTTTGCGGGCGAGCGTGGTCACACGCCGGTGTGGGGCACCGACACACGCGTCGGCGCCGCCCAAGCGGCCATGCTCAATGGCATCGCCGCCCATGCCCTGGAACTGGACGACACCGGCGGCTGCGATCACTCCGGCGCCGTCGTGCTCCCGGCGGTGATGGCCGCGGTGTCAATGGCGGGCCGAGAGGTGGATGGACAAACCTTCATCGTCGCCGTGGTCATCGGCTACGAAATCGGCCGCCGGGTGCTGGAAGCCTGTGGCAGTTACTCGGCACACAACGGCGCCGGCTGGCATTCCACGGCCACCTGCGGCGTGTTTGGCGCAGCGGCCGCCAGTGCGCGGATCCTCGGCCTGGACACCACGCAGACCCTGTCGGCCCTGGGCATCGCGGGCAGTTTCAGCGGCGGACTCTGGGCGTTCATCCATGACGGCTCCCAAAGCAAGAAGCTGCACAGCGGTCGCGCCGCCGAAGGTGGCCTGCTGGCCGCGCGGTTCGCCCAGCAAGGCATCACAGGGCCGAGCCAACTGTTCGAGGATGTGTGGGGCGGGTTTCTCAAGACCCTGGCCGCCGAAACCGCCGCGCCCGAGGCGCTGGATCAAGACCTCGGCCAGGTCTGGAAACTCGCCCGTTGCTCGATCAAGCCTTACGCCGCCTGCCGCGGCACGCATTCGGCGATCGATGCGCTGGGCCTGCTGCTGACGCACTTGCAGATCAGCGCCGAGCAGGTCGACGACATCCACATTTCCCTGTGCGGGTTGCTCCAGGACATGTGCGGCGGGCATGCCGTCGCCAGCCTGGCCGCGGCGCAGATGAGCCTGCGCTACGCCCTCGCCGCACGACTGGTGCTGGGTCATTGTCGGCTGGAAGCCTACGACGATGCCCGGCGCAGCGACCCCCGCATCGCCCACTGGATGTCTCGCATTCGACTGGAAGTGAACCCTTTGCTGTCCGAGGACGGCGAGCCCGTCGTGACCGTGCGAGCCGCGGACGGTCGGCAGGCGAGCCTGTGTGTCGACATCCCATTGGGCGCGCCGGGCAACCCGCTGAGCGATGAGGCCCTGGAGGAGAAATTCTTCAGCCTGGCTGGACGGGCATTGGCACCGCAACACGCGCAGGCGCTGTTGGCGCAACTGCGCCAGGTCGAGACGCTGGAATCGGTGGCGGCACTGGATCGCGGCCTGACATGAACAAGGGCAACGATACGGTTACCCTCGCCCACCACCGAACCTGAATAAGGACATTTGCCTCACCGTGGCCACTTACTCCCTCGTCATTCGCCGGTTGATGATTTGCTCGCTGACCATCGTCGTCAGCCGCGCCATCACCAGCCCGCTGCTCACGCTGTTCCTGAGCACCAAGCTCGGCCTCGACCAACAGGACGTCGGCCTGCTGCTGGGCATCGCGGTGTTCATCGCCACCTTGCTGGCGCTCTACGGCGGCTACATCATCGACCGGCTGGAGAAGCGCCGGCTGCTGATTCTGGCCATGCTCCCCAGCGGCATCGGTTTCGTCCTCCTGACCTTCGCCAACAACCTCTACCTGACCACTGCCACCCTGGTGGTCACTGAAACCGCCTCGGCGCTGTTCCTGATCGGCTCGAAGGCGATCCTCAGCGAGCACCTGCCGATGGGCCAGCGGGCCAAGGCGTTTTCGCTGCGCTACACCTTGACCAACATTGGCTACGCCACGGGCCCGATGCTCGGCGTGGTGATCGCCGGGGTGTACCCGACGGCGCCCTTCCTGATCGCCGGCGGTATCGCGTTTCTCAGTATTTTGCTGATGAGTGGCATCGCCAAGGACGCCGTGCAGGTGCCCGCCATCGGCCAACCCCAGAGCTTCCTCAGAACCCTGACGACACTGAAAAACGACCGCACCTTGATCATGTTCACCTGCGGCTGCCTGTTCAGCACCGTGGTCCACGGGCGCTTCACGTTGTACCTGTCGCAATACCTATTGGTGACCCACGACGCCAAGCGCGCCCTGGAAACCATGGCGGCCCTGCTCGCCTGCAACGCCATCAGCGTGATCCTGCTGCAGTACCAGATCGGCCGGTTCCTCAAGCGCGAGCAATTGCGCCACTGGATCGCCGCCGGCACCAGCCTGTTCATCCTCGGCCTGATCGGTTTCAGCCTGGCCGATAGCTGGGTGAGTTGGTGCGTGGCGATGTTCATCTTCACCCTCGGCGAAATGATCATCTACCCGGCGGAATTCCTGTTCGTCGACACCCTGGCCCCGGAAGCGCTGCGCGGCAGCTACTACGGCGCGCAGAACCTCGCGGCGCTCGGCGGCGCCTTGAGCCCGGTGATCTGCGGCTTCCTGTTGATGCACACCCCGGCGCCGACCATGTTCTACGCCCTCTGCGCCTTGACCGCGCTGGGCGGGACGTTGTGCTACCTGGCCGGTCGGCGGGTGGCGATCATGAGTCAATAGGAGCGCTGCCACCGGTAGGAACGAGCCTGCGGGCGAAAGCGCAGGCCCAGCCAGAGAATAGATCCCCGGCTGAGCCCACCGGACTCAGCCAGCCTTCTGCGCCTGCCCGGCCAACACCTGCTCCAAGACCACCTCCAGCGGGTGACGCAGCTGCTTGTCCGCCAGGCGCTTCACCTGGCTGCGGCAGGAATAGCCCGTGGCCAAGGCTTCGTCTTCCTTGTCCAGCTTATCGGCCCAGGACTGCTCGAAAATGGTTCGCGAGCTGTCCTGGTTGCGAACCTCATGCCCGTAGGTGCCGGACATGCCGCAGCAGCCGGTCGCCTCGGTCACCAGCTTGAGCCCCAACTGGGCGAACACGGTCTGCCATTGGGCCGTGCTGGCGGGCGCGTTGGTCTTTTCCGTGCAGTGTGCGAGCAAGCGGAACGTGCGCGCCACGGGCGCCGTCTGCGGCGCCACCGCATCGACGAGCCACTCCTGGGGCAGCAAGACCTTCGGGCACGCGTCGAGCCCCGGCACCTTCTGGTATTCCTGGCGATAGACCAGGGTCATGGCCGGGTCGAGGCCCACCAGGGGCACCGCGCAGTCGGCAAGGGCCTGGAGCTGGGTGGCGTTGCGGATCGCCGCCTGGTTGAAGGCACCGAGGAAACCCTGCACGTGCAACGGCTTGCCATTGGCGCTGTAGGGTGCAAGGAAAACCCGGTAGCCCAAGCGGTGAGCCAGCTCGATGAAGGCCGCCAGCAGCGGTGTTTCGAAGTAGCGGGTGAAGGCGTCCTGCACCAGCACCACGCTGCGCTCACGTTGTGCGGCACTCAACTCACGCAGGGCGGGCACGCTGGCGACGGCGACCTTGCAGCGGGTCAAGGTGGCCTGGAGGTTGTAGCGACTGATCAGCGGACTGTCGACCATGCCGACCTGGCGCGCGAGCAGCCGGCTCAGCCATTTGGAGCCCATTACCGCGTTGTACAGACCCGGTGCGTAGGCCATGTAGGGGATGGTGAATTCCAGCGAGCCGATGAGGTAGTCGCGCAGCGGCCGTTGGTAGCGGCCATGGTAGAGCTGCAGGAAACGCGAGCGGAACTCCGGCACGTTGACCTTGACCGGGCACTGCCCCGCGCAGGATTTGCAGGCCAGGCAGCCGGCCATGGCGTCGTAGACTTCATGGGAGAAATCCGCCTCGCCCTGTGACCGCGCACGGTTGTTGCGCAACCGCGTCGGCAAGCCTTTGAGCCAGGACGCTCCGTCACGTGCCGCCTCCAGTACATCGACATTGGCCGCGCCTTGCAGGCGCAACCACTCGCGCATCAACGACGCCCGGCCCTTGGGCGAATGCTGGCGTTCGCGGGTGGCTTTCCACGACGGGCACATGGCGTCGTCGGGGTCGAAGTTGTAGCAGGCGCCGTTGCCATTGCAGTGCATGGCGGTGCCGTAGCTTTGCCACACGCGCTCGTCGATTTGCCGATCCAGTTCACCGCGCAGGGTCACTTCGTTGACCTTGAGCAGGCCTTCGCTGGCGTCCGGCGGCGTGCAGATCTTGCCGGGGTTGAACTGGTTGTGAGGGTCGAATGCGCCCTTGAGCGATTGCAACGCCGGGTACAGTTCGCCAAAGAACGCCGGCACGTATTCCGAGCGCAGGCCCTTGCCATGCTCACCCCACAGCAAGCCACCGTAGCGTTGGGTGAGTGCGGCCACGGCATCGGAAATCGGCTTGACCAGCGCAGCCTGGGCCGGGTCCTTCATGTCCAGGGCCGGGCGTACGTGCAGCACCCCGGCGTCGACGTGGCCGAACATGCCGTAGCTCAAGCCGTGGCTGTCAAGCAATGCACGGAACTCGGCGATGTAGTCGGCGAGCCGCTCCGGCGGGACCGCCGTGTCCTCCACGAACGGTTGCGGGCGAACTTCACCCTCGACGTTGCCCAGCAAGCCCACCGAGCGCTTGCGCATGGCATAGACGCGGTTCACCGCCGCGGCGCCTTCGGCCAGCGTATGGCCCAGGCGCTCGATGGTCTTGTCGCTTTGCAGGTGCTCCACGAACGCCGCCACGCGAGCATTCACCTGGGCGGCGTCGTCGCCGCTGAATTCCACCAGGTTGATGCCCAGGGTCGGGCGCTCGGCGTCTGCCGGAAAGTATTCGGCGACGCTGTGCCAGACGATGTCCTTCATCGCCAGCATCAGCACCCGCGAATCCACGGTTTCGATCGACAGCGGCTCGTGGGCCAGCAACGCATTGGCATCGCGCAGGGCGTCCATGAAGCTGCCGTAGCGCACGTTCACCAGCACCGAATAGTGGGGAATCGGCAGCACGTTGAGCTTGGCCTCGACCACGAAACCCAGCGAGCCTTCGGCGCCGCACAGCACGCTGTTGAGGTTGAAACGCCCCTGCTCATCGCGCAGATGCGCCAGGTCGTAACCGGTCAGGCAACGGTTGAGCTTGGGGAACACCGACTCGATCAAGTCGGCCTGGGTGTCGTGGATCTGCCGCGCGGTGCGGTACACCTCGCCGATGCGCCCGGGCTCGGCGCAGGCCTGCGTCAGCTCGGCGTCGGACAGCGGCTGGCTGTGCAGGCGCTCACCGCCGAGCAGCACGCTGTGCAGTTCCAGCACATGATCGCGGGTCTTGCCGTAGGTGCAACTGCCCTGGCCGCTGGCATCGGTGTTGATCATGCCGCCCACGGTGGCGCGGTTGGAGGTGGACAGCTCCGGGGCGAAGAACAACCCATGGGGCTTGAGCGCAGCGTTGAGCTGGTCCTTGACCACGCCCGCCTGCACCCGCACCCAGCGCTCGGCCACGTTGATCTCAAGGATGGTGTTCATGTGCCGCGACAGGTCGACCACGAGGCCGTCGGTGAGGGACTGGCCGTTGGTGCCAGTGCCTCCCCCTCGTGGCGTCAGTTTGATCTGGCGAAAGCGCGGTTCGGCCATCAGCCGGGCAATGCGCGCGACGTCATCGGCGTCCAGGGGAAAGACCGCGGCTTGCGGCAGGCGCTGGTAGATCGAGTTGTCGGTCGCCAGCACGGTACGGGTGGCGTAGTCGGCATTCAGGTGGCCACGAAAGCCGCTGGCGCGCAGGGCCTCGAGAAATTCCGGGTAATGGGCCGCAGGGGCAACGGCCGGCAATTGGGCGATCATTTAATGGCCTCTCAAGGGTCTCATCAGGTCATACTTGTCGCCGGCGCATGAATCGGTCAGGCTCGGACCGGCATTTTAGCCAATGTTCCCTTAGGCTCTGCGGCCAGACAAACGGATAATCCTGCCGCTATCGATGACTTTTACGAATGAATTATCGCCACCTCACACCGTCCATGTCGCTGCTGCTGGCATTTGAAGCCGCGGCCCGGCATGAAAGCTATACCCGCGCCGCCGTGGAGCTGTCGCTGACCCAAAGCGCCGTCAGCCGGCAGGTGCAGGCCCTGGAAGAACAATTGGGGCTGACGCTGTTTCGTCGTGAAGGCCGGCAGGTCCGGCTGACCGACGTCGGACGCCTGTACCAGCGGGAAATGAGTGAGGCGCTCGGGCGCATCCGTAGCGCGACGTTGCAGGCGATGGCGTATCAGTCCGGCAGTGGCACCTTGCGCCTGGCGACATTGCCGACGTTCGGTTCGAAGTGGCTGCTGCCGCGGCTGCATGCGTTCTACAAGACCCACCCCGGCATCCTGGTGCACATCAACTCCCGGATCGATGCCATCGACTTCGACACCAGCGACATCGATGCCGCCATCGTCGTCGGCCATGCCGACATGCCCGGCCTGATCAGCCATCGCCTGCACGCCGAAGAACTGACCGTGGTCATTTCCGCGCAAGCGGCCAAGGTCCATGAGACGTGGACCCCACAGCGGATCAGCGAACAGATGCTGCTCAACGTGGCGAACAACCCCACCGTCTGGGGCGACTGGTTCAGCCATTACAACCTGCCCCACCGCATGATGCGCCTGGGCCCCAGCTTCGAACTCACCTCTCACCTGATCCAGGCGGTGAAGGCGGACATCGGCATCGGCCTGGTACCGCGCATCCTGGTGGCCGATGAGCTGGCCAACGCCGAACTGATCAGCCTTGACCTGCCGGTCGCCAGCCGCCGCAGCTATTACCTGACCTACCCGCCCCGCAACGAAATGCTGCCGTCGCTGCGGGCGTTCCGTAGCTGGTTGCTGGAGCAGATCTGATGCCCAGGCGCGCCACGGTCAGCGCGCAGGCCCGGGGGCCGAGATGAAGCCGGTGATGGCCGTGACGACCTCGGCGCCCCGCTCAAGGTAGGGCACATGCCCTGAGTCTTCGATCAACTGGCCACGGGCATCGGGCAATTGCTGGAGCAGGTGATCCAGTGTCGCGGGAAGGAACACCTGGTCATGCTGCCCCCAGATCACCAACGTTCTCGAAACGATTTGCGGAAGCCGATCGAGCAGCACATCCAAGCCTTCGCGGCGAAAGTCCTCGACCACTCGCTGTACCGCCGCGAACCTCGCCCTGCCGCTGGCGGCCATGGCCTGCGCCAGGCGCCCGCCTACCCGGGGCGGCTGGCGGAACAACAAGCGCCAGAACTGCCGCATTTCCTCGACCGTGCGATAACCAAAGACGCTGCCCTGCCCTTGCAGGCCTGCTTGCAACGCCGGGCCGAGCGCGTTCGGGCCCAGTCCCGCCGGCGCCAGCAGGACCAGGTGACTGACCCGCTGGGGATGCCTGGCGGCGTACAGGCCGGCTACGCAACCGCCCAGGGAGCTGCCGACCAGCACGAAAGGCCCCTCGACGACCTTATCCAACAGGCCCTCAAGCGCTGCCAGCAAGGCCTGCGGCCCGTAACCCGCGGACGGCGCGTACAAAGACTGGCCATGGCCCGGCAGATCGACGAAGAGACACGGGTGACGGCGCGCCATGCCCAGGATCGCAGGCCCCCACTGATCCTTGCTGGCGCCCAGGCCGTGCAGGATGACCAGGGTCGGGCCTGTCCGCTCGCCGGTGCTTTGCAGGTACGCCAGGCGTCCCTGCTCACTCGTGTGCCAGCGCAGCTTCAGGCCGAACTGCCAGCGGTGGACCAGGCGCAAGGTGCCGAGCAACAGCCGATCAACGCTGTTCATCCGCCACCTCTTGCCGCTTGCGCCCCGCGAGCCTGGAAAAAAGCCGTTGCGCCACGCGCAGTTGGCACAACGCCACGCCCGACAGCGTCAACGCGGCACCGATCACCAGGCGCTGGCTGATCCCTTCAGCGAGCAGGATCTGGCTGACGGCGATCGCGAACAACGGCACCAGGAGCAGGTACGGGCTCAGTTGCTGCATCGAATTGCGCCCCAGCAACCAGAACCACAGGCCGAACCCCAGCAGGCCGCCACTGAGCGCCGTATACACGACCGCCCACCAGGCCTGGGCGCTGGCCGCCTGGACACTTGCCCATTGCCCGCCTTCCTGGATGAACGACCACAGCAGCAGTTGCGGTGCGGCAATCACAGCGGTCCAGGCACTCAACGCCAGCGGGGCCAACGGCCCGAGGCGCTTGGTCAATACCGACCCGAGCGCGAAGGCCAGGGCCGCCAGCGCCACCAGCAGCATGCCCACGACACTCCCGCTCGCCGACGGTTTGGCCAGCAGCACCAGCACCCCGGCGAACGCCAGCACGATGCCCACCAGCACCTGCACCTTGAGCACTTCGCCCAACAACGCGAACGCCAGGATCAGGGTAAAGGGGGCCGCCAACTGGTAGATGATCGCCGAGGTCGAGGCATCTACCCGGGCGATGCCGCAATACAGCAAGCCAAAGTGCAAGGTGCCGGTGATCGTCGCGACCAGCGCCACGGTCCCGAATTGTTCGCGCTTGAGACGCTTGAGCAACGGCAGGAGAAACAGCGCCATGATCGCGTAGCGCATGGCGACCATGAGGATCGGTGGCAACTCGGCGCCGCCGATCTTCACGGCGGTGACCTGCGCTCCCCAGAGCAGCGCGACCAGCAGCGCCAGCAATGAATCTTTCAATGGCATGACGGTTATCCCTTCTGAAACTGAATGGGGCGCAGGATCCGTTCCGGCTTGGCCGGCACGAGCCCCGTGGGGTGAAGTCGACGGTGGTGCTCGCAGAGCCGGTCCAGCGTCTCGCACAAGGCCTGCTCCGCTTCGGGGTCGTGGGCCAGTTGTGTCTGGAAGCACGGTGGAAAGCCCGAGCCCACCAGGATCATTTTGTTGAGCAGCACGTTCAACGCGACCTGGGAGAAAACGGCCGTGTGCCCATAGCGCCGGCCGACGACCGCAATCGCCGCGAGCTTGTCGCGCAAGGGCCGCTGGCGCGGCCGCAGGAAGCCGTAGCCGACCCGCTCCAGGAACGCCTGGAAGCGACTGTTGGTACCGTAGGCGTGCATGACGGGGAGGTAGAGCACCGCATCGGCGCGATCCAGCCGCGCCACCAACTGCCCGACGTCGTCCTGCACCGCGCAGTCCTGTTCCGAGCAGGCGTTATCGGCGTCGCAGTAGTCGATCCGGTAGTCCTTGAGCCAGATGGCATCGACCTCGACCTCCTCGCCCAGGTGGCGGCGCACCAGCGCCACCACCCGTGCACTGACCCCACAAGGTCGGCTGGAACCGACAATGATGGTCAGGTTCATGATTCAGGACGCCTCCCGCAGCCCTTCTTCACTCACCAGGTAAGCGCGTAACGCCTCCTCCATCAGTTGCCCGGTCAGCCACAACGTGACACGCGCCACTTCCTTGATCTGGCGGCGATGCTCTTCGGTCTTCACCGCTCGTTGCATGGCCACGCGCACTTCCTCGGCATGCTTCTCATCAATGGTCGAGTGAGCGACGAAGAAGGTCATCTGCTCGTCCTTCAGGCCCAGGTCGGCGCGGAACCGTTCCAGGATCGGCTGGATGTGCTCGTAGACGTCCTCGGCCCAGTAGCTGTAGCCCAGCCGCGCAATCGGCCCTTTGCGGATCGCCACGTCGTTGAGGAACGCAATCAGCGCCTGGGTCGGCGCCAGGGGCGCCGGCATTTCCTGCGGCAGCAGCCCGACCGATTCGAGGTCGCGCAGCACCATGCGCTCGTGGCCCAGCTCTTCCAGGGCGTGCTTGTAGACGAAACGCAGCAGGGTCGTTTCTTCCGGATCGGCGCTGAAGGCACACGCGGCCTGGTTGACCGAGTTGTAGCGGGTGTAGTGGTACACCTGCAGCATCAACTGCTGATAGAGCGCGGGCGATGTCGGGTTTTCCTGACTGAATTTCCAGTAGGCGCCCTGCTTGATCTGGGCCCAGCCCGCGTCGACGATGGCGTCGAGTTCCTTGAAGAATGCATGCATTTCAAATGGCTCCTTTAACGGTGTGGTAAACATTTTCGAGTTCCAGGTACACGAGGCTGTAGCGCCGCTCGACCTGCTCTCCGGTCCAGGTCACGTCATCCACCAGCACGCGCCCGCCCAGGCCGACATACAGCGCGGCCAACGGGCCGCGGCACAGTGCCGAGATGAACCGCAGATGGGTGTTGGCCCTCAGCCAGATGGCCGCTTGCAAGAGAAACAGGCGCAGGTGCCGTCCCCCGCGATAGCGCTCATCCAGCACCAGGCGATTGGCATCGAAGGCATCGGTCGATTGCTGGAAATAGGCGTGCACGTTGACGGCCCGCTCGACGAAACTCAGGCCATGGCCCAGGGGCGTGACGCGCAGGGTCCCGACCACTTCGTCGTTGTCCAGGTAGACCAGGTGATAGGACAAGGCGTCGCGCAACTGCTCTCGTCGCTCGAAGTCATCCTCCCTGGCCGGGTTGGTCCCCAGGTAACGGTTGCGCAGTTGCCGGACAGACTCGAACAGCTCATTGGCGTGGTCGATCACGCGAACAGACAGGCTCATCGCTGACCTCACTGGCCTTGACGCTGATCGACGATGCGCGCTTCTTTCCAGCTGAACCAACTGCCGAGGTTCACGTGATCGGCCAGGTCGCTCACCACCATGACCGTGGCCTCGACCCCCAGCCGTTCGCGCAGGCGTTCCTTGATCAGCAGCACCAGGCGGCCGCGGTCGCCCTCGAAGAAGCGCGACATCTCCAGCTTGGCGATGACGGTATCGCGATCATTGGCGCGACTGAGGACGATCTGGTAGCCAAGGCACTGCTCGACGCCTTCAAGCAGCGCCTGCTCGATCTGCGCGGCCGAGAAGGCACGATCATTCAGTTGCACCGCGTCCTTCACCCGGCCGACCACCTTGACGGTCTGGCGCATCGATTGCGGGTAGCCGGGCCGCGACTGGATCGAGACCAGGTCACCGGTGCGGTAGCGAACCAAAGGCTTGCTGCCGGGAATCAACATGGTCACGCACAGCTCGCCATCGCCGGTGCTGCCCAGGCTTTGCCCGGACTTGGGGTCGAGCACTTCGATGATGTAGTTGAGGCGATGGGGAACCAGTTGGTCGTTGGCGTTGCAGGCCGCGATGATCATCGCTTCCTGGGAGCCATACAGGCTGTTGTAGGCCTGCGCGCCCCACAAGCTGTAGAGGTTGTTCTTCAACGCCGGCGTGCACAGTTCGCCGCTCATCATGAAGGCACGCAAGGCGAAATCCTCGCGCGGATTGAAGCCCTGGCGCTCGGCTTCCTTCGCCATGGCCAGCAACAACCCCGGCGCAGATGCGAGCACGCCGATGCGCAGGACCTTGAGCAACTGCAGGGACTTGGCCCAGCCGATCACCGGCGAGTGCGGCCAGATCTTGGCATTGCACAGGTCAAGCTGGGTGCAGACATCGCCCAGGGTGTCACCGAAGGAATGGACCTCGGTCGGGCCCATGATGCCGACGACCGTCTTCTCCCCCGGAAAATGCTTTTCGATCACGGCCTGGTAGGCCATGGCCAGTTGGCGATTGCTCGCGTAGCTTTCCTTGCGGTCCCGTGGGCATGGCGTGGCAGGCCCGGTGGTGCCCGTGGTCTCGTAGTAGAAGATGCTGTCTTCGAGGGGGCCGGACAAGATGTCGAAACCGGCCTCGCGCAGGTCATCCTTGGTGGTGAAAGGCACGCTGGCAAGGTCATCCAGAGTCAGCGAACGCTCGTCGACCTGGGCGAGGTGCCTGGAGTAAAACGGCGAGGATCGCTTCACATGGCCGATCACTTCCCGCAACTGTTCCTGGTGCCATGCCGCCAGCGCGGCGTCGCTGAGGACGTCGGTCCAATAGGCCTGGTGGATCGGATCGTACCGTTTCTTGAATGTCTCTAGATGCTCTTTCATGTCAGCCGCTCAGGGTTGATGGGTTACTGGAACTCAACGGCCGCTACGTTAGTGACTGAAGTTACAAATACCCAGCTGAGCGATTACACAGTTGTGCGCACACGCGTTTCTTGTTATGAGCACGCGCGTTTACATAATGGACAGGGACAGCGTTTGCGCTGATCAACATTAAGCAATGAATGAAAGATGAATATCCGTCCCGGTTTACGGTTGACAGCCCAGGGGGGCACTGGTAATTTCGCCGCACTGCCGTTTATTTCCCGCAGTGCCTAGCCAAGACTGGGATGTCTAAAATGTACTATCACCTTTCTGCTATCAGTTCCTCCCACAGCTGCCCCGACAGCTGTTCCCGGGCCATTCTGGCCATCTTCAAAAGCAATATCTGGCGTCGCTAATCCAGCGAAGACCAGCGCCTGTCTGCTGCCTGCCAGCAACATCCTGACTCTTCATCCTTGAACTCGAAGGCGTTCGCGCCTTGTGCCCTGCACGTTGACTGGCCGCAATCCGTGGCCGGCCTGGTATTGCGCGCGGCATAAACAGCGTTCGTCCCGAACATTCAGGATATTCGTCCATTCCTATTTAAAGTGTTTACGCACTTTATATTTCCGTGGCGCTCTTTTAATGGAGTGCCTGAATCGCTGCACCTCGAAAAATGGTATTAACCGTGAACAGAAAATTAATTGACGTCAAAGTAACTCGCCGTGAAGAACGTCGACCCATGGACGCATTGGGTATATATGCAAGTGCCGCGGCTCAACGAGGTCGTGAGTCTGTCTTTATTCTTGAATCACTCTCCGGCCCGAGCCGCGACCGCCGCGCGACGATCATCGGGCTCGACCCGCTCTTCGAAGTATGCATCGATGAAGGCCAGGCACAATTGCGCGGTTGCCCTGCGCTTTGCGAGCACCTGCGCGAGCACCTGCAACAAGACGGCGTGCAGATCGATCACGAACACAAGATCCACCTGCCGGACAGCGAGGCGGCTTGGAACCTGCTGCGGGCCATCCAGGCGACGTTCCAGCCGGCGGCCAATGCTCCTTCCAGCCTGGCGTTCTTCGGCTATTTTTCCTACGACTGCGTTCGCCTGATCGAGCGGCTTCCCGACCTGGCCGAGCAAACCTACGACTACCCGCTCATCGCCCTGTCGGTCTACCAGACCCTGGTGTATCTGCACAGCAACGGCATCGTCGAAACCCTGATCAACAACCACCCCTTGTGGGCGGCCCGCACCGTGCAAGACTACCCCTTTCTGAGCGCCGCCGAGCCCGCGCAAACGCCGGAGTTGCCGGCGTACCCAGCGACCTTCGAGGAAACCCGCACGGTGTCCCCGGAGCAGTTTCACCAGCGCGTCGAAGTGGCGATGGAGCACATCCGCGCCGGTGACGTTTACCAGATCCAGCTCGGCCATGAGATCCGCATTCGCTCGCAGGTCACGCCGTTCGAGGTGTACCAGAACCTGAGGCTTCGCAACCCCTCGCCCTACATGTACCTGGCCCACGTGGGCGGTATCGACCTGATCGGCGCCAGCCCCGAGCTGTTCGTCCGGATCAGGGACGACCTGATCGAGATGCGCCCGATCGCCGGCACCGTCGGCAAGAAACCCGGCGTGGACCCCACCGAACTGGTCCTGGAGCTGACGCGCTCGGAGAAGGAGCGCGCCGAGCACCTGATGCTCATCGACCTGTGCCGCAACGACATCGGCCGCGTCTGCCAGGCCGGCTCGCTGGAGGTCGATGAGTTCATGCTGGTGGAAGAGTATTCGCACCTCTATCACATGGTCTCGAACGTCCGCGGCCTGTTGCGTCCCGGGCTCGACGCCTACGACGTGATCAAGGCTTCGTTCCCCGCCGGCACCATGTCCGGCGCGCCCAAGGTCCGGGCGATGGAACTGATCGAGGGCATGGAAAGCAACCGCCGTGGCATCTACGCCGGGGCCCTGGGCCTGGTCGGTTTCGACGGCAGCGTCAACACCGCCTTGTGCATCCGCTCGACGGTCTTCGATGAAGGCACCTACCACCTGCGGGCCTCCGCCGGCGTGGTCGCCGACTCGGTCCCCGAGATGGAATGGAAAGAAACGTTGTACAAAATGGGTTCCGTGTACCGAGCGGTAACCGGACAGGAGATCGGACTGTGAAAGTATTCCTCATCGACGCCTATGACAGCTTCGTCTTCATCATCAGCCAATACCTGGAACAATTGGGGCTGGAAACCCGCGTCGAGCGTCACGACGTGCCAGACCTTCTCCAGCGCATCGAGGCGTTCTCCCCGGATTTCTGCGTGCTGGGCCCTGGCCCTGGGCATCCGGCCGATGTCGGCTACATAGAGGTGATCAATCATTTCCAGGGCCGCCTGCCGCTGCTGGGCGTCTGCCTGGGCCACCAGGCCATCGGCCTGGCCTTCGGCGCCCAGGTGTGCAGGGCCCCGCACGTGATGCACGGCAAGGTGAGCACGATCGAGAACGACGGCAAGGGCGTTTATGACCACACCGACGCACGTGCCATACAAGCCACTCGTTATCATTCGTTGATGATCAGCGACCAACAACTGCCCGATTGCCTGGAAGTGACGTCCAGGTCCACGGACGATGGCTATGTCATGGGCGTGCGCCATCGTCACCTGCCGGTGGAAGGGGTGCAGTTCCACCCGGAGAGCATCCTGACCGAAAACGGCCTGGACCTGTTCCGCAGCTTCATCAAGTGTTACGTGCGCCAGTGATCCGCTCGAAGGGGCACGCGCCCCTTCTTCCCGTGCCGCAGCCGTTTCATTCCCGCTATGACAAGAGCGACTCGTTTATGGACAAACACAACGCCCCCCGGCCGCCGGCCGGGCGTACCGCACCGCTGGCCGCCTTCATGAATCTCGCCAAGGATGCCCACCGTTGCGATTGGGAGCGCCAGTTGAACAAAGTGCTGCGCCAACTCGGCTTCAGCAGCTACCTCATCAGCCTGGGCCCGGCGACGCCGAGGGACACCGACCCGCTCGCCGACCTCATTACCACCTTTCCCAAACGCTGGCTTGACCAGTATCGCGGCGACGGGCTGATCGACATCGACCCGATACTCAGGCATTGCCGACGCGAGCTGGTGCCGTTTTTCTGGGACCGCGAACGCCGGCGTGCCCGGGGGCGCTCCCGGCACTTCTGGCAGCAGCGCGAGCTTTATGGCCTGCGCAGCGGCCTGAGCATTCCGCTGCGCTACGAACTGCTCAGGGGGACATTGAGCGTGGCCCTCGATGACACCGACATCACCGAGCCGGACGCGTTTTCCAACCCCGCCGTCTACCAACTGTTCATGCTCATCCCCTACCTGCTCGCCGGGATGAGCCATCAGTTGCGCGGGCCGGCCCCTCCCCGCCAGGACCTGACGCCCAAGGAACTGGACTGTCTGTATTGGGCCAGCGCCGGCAAGACCACTTGGGAAATCAGCCACATCCTGACGTGTTCGGAACGGACCATCGACTTCCACCTGCTCAACGCCCGACGCAAGCTCGGCTCGGTGAACCGGCAACAGGCCGTCGGTGCAGCGGCGGCCTTCGGACTGGTCATGCCGACGATTACCCCAGCGGTGCACGCGTTGAAAAAAACCACTCACTGAGTGGTTTTTTCCGAACCTGCACGTTGAAACCTCCCCTCGCTTTCCGCGAACTCTTCACAGCCCCGGCAGTCTCCATGCATATCCATAAACATTGAGCCGTAAAACCGTGTGGCAGGGTTACACTACAACCTTTGCATACGAGACGCGCCGTGAATGAGCGGCGCACCATCCGAATCTCGATGAAGATCAGCGCAGAGGGACCAGAGTTGAAACAGCTTAAACGCCTTGAGAGCGGGATTGATGGCCTCGATACGCTGTTGAAGGGAGGCCTCATCGCCGGCTCGTCCTACATCATTCAAGGGCGGCCAGGGTCGGGCAAGACCATCCTGGCAAACCAGATCGGCTTCAACCATATCGACCATGGCGGCCGCGTGCTTTTCGCCACGTTGCTGGCCGAACCCCATGACCGGCTCTTCCAGTTCCTGTCCACGCTGACCTTCTACAAAAAGGAAGAGGTCAACCAAAACATCCAGTTCGTCAGCGCGTTCGATACGCTGGAAAACGAAGGGCTGGACGAAGTGGTCAAGCTGTTGCGCCGGGAAATCAGCCGGCAGAAATCCAGCCTGCTGATCCTCGATGGCTTGCTCAACGCCCGCTCGAAAGCGGAAACGCCATTGGACACCAAGCAGTTCATCTCCGAGCTGCAAGGGCATGCAGCCTTTGCCGGCTGCACCGTACTGTTCCTCACCAGTTCCCAGCTCGACGACGGCAGCCCCGAACACACCATGGTCGACGGTGTCATCGAAATGGGCGAAGAGATCATCGACTGCAAATCCGTTCGCCGGATAAAACTGCGCAAGACCCGTGGCAGCGGCGCGATCACCGGTCCCCACGAATTCGAGATCACCGAGAAAGGCATCACCATCTACCCTCGCATCGAAAGTGTCCTGACCCACCCCGCCCTCAGGGACAGCGACCACATGGAGACGATCAGCAGCGGAATTCCATCGCTGGACACGCAGATCGGCGGTGGGCTGATGACGTCGTCGGTCACGCTGATCATGGGCCCGTCCGGTGCGGGCAAAACCTCCGTCGGCGCGCAATTCCTGGCCGGCTCCACCCCCCAGGAACCAGGCCTGTATTTTGGCTTCCACGAATCTCCGCAACGCATGCGCATGAAGGCCAGGGCGCTCGGCCACGATTTTGCCGGGATGGAAGAAACCGGGGCATTGCACCTGGTGTGGAACTCCGCTTCGACGGGCCTGATCGACCGCGTGGCGTACGAACTGCTCGCCCTCGTCGAGCAGAAGCGAATCAGGCGTGTGTTCCTCGACAGCCTGGTGGCCATGGGCAGGGTCGCCGTCGATCAAACACGCGTGCTCGAAGTCTTCACCGCCGTGCTGGGCGAATTGCGCTCTCGCGGGGTGACGGTCATCGCGTCGTGGGAAATCCAGCGCATGTTCAGTGATCAGTTCGTCCTGGCAGTGCCCGAACTTTCCAGCGTGATGGATAACCTGTTACTCATCCAGTTCGGACGCAACGGTACTGAACTTCAACGGCAACTCTCGATTCTCAAGATCAGGGATAACCCCTATGACCTCTCGTTGCTTGAGGTGGTCATGGGCAATGCCGGAATCGTCGTCAGAAAGGTCTGAAAAATGCGAGTGGCAACGAGCTGGCGATCAACGCATGTGTTTCGCTCCAGGTTTCGAGGGTGGCCTTGGCGCGTGGTTGAAAAATGAAGACGATCCTGATTATCGATGATGAGTACTTGATCGCCGACATCCTCAGCTTTGCCCTTGAGGACGAAGGGTTTGCTGCGATTACCGCGGGTAGCGCGGTCAAGGCACTGGAAATCCTGGAAAGGGAACGGCCGGACTTGATCATCACGGACTTCATGATGCCGGCCATGACCGGGATCGAGTTTGCCGAGTCCGTTAAAAACAGAGCGCACCTCACCGCCATACCGATCATATTGATGAGCGGTGCACAGGCTCACCTGGGGTTGGAGCGTGCCGATCTGTTTGCCCGTGTCGTCGCCAAGCCTTTTGAGATCGACGGCATCATCTCCATCGTAAAATCCCTGGTGACACTGGATTGAAGCCGCCATCGACTTCTGGTCAGGCAAGCGCCGAGCCCGACGTGTCCGAGCGTTTGGGTTTTGCCGCCTGGGCCCGTGTCTGGGCGCAGCTTGGGGTCGAATGCGCGTCGCGCCAGACGCACGAAGCGCTCATTCGCCACTACCGCGAACCGCACCGCGCGTACCACAGTTGCCAGCATCTGGAGGAATGCCTTCAAGTGCGCGATTGCGTGGACGCGGCCTGTCAGTCCCCTGCCGAGGTCGACCTCGCCTTGTGGTTCCACGACGCGATCTACGACCCTCTTCGCCACGACAACGAACTGCGCAGCGCGCAATGGCTGGACACGGTGGCACGCGATAGTGGTCTGGACGAAGCCACCCGACGCAGGCTTCATGACCTGATCATGGTGACGCGACACGACGGCGCCCCCGCGACGGTCGACGAAGCGGTGCTGGTGGACACGGACCTGGCGATCCTTGGCGCCCCGTTCGAGCGCTTCGAGGAATACGACCAACAAGTGCGGCGCGAATACCGCCATGTGCCCTCGTTTTTATACCGCCGGAAGCGGCGTCAGGTCCTGGAAGGGTTTCTGGCGCGCGAGCGCATCTACACCAACGCGGCGTACTTCGATGCGTTCGAGCAGCAGGCACGGGCCAATCTGGCGCGCGCCATCGGCCGTCTCGCTTGAGGGTTGTCCCACGGACAGCAGCGCCGCGGCAAGACGAAGATACCGGTGCGACGCCAACACGCTTTGTCTTTGATCGCCAGCATGCTCACGCTCCATGCTTACTGGATTACTCACACAACAACCTGATAACTAGCACTTTAATGGCCATGCAACTTCAAGCGTGAAAGACGCTTGGCCAGGATATTGATTTCCCTCCCCCTGCCTCGTTCCATAGCACACTTGTACTATGGCGCCAGGCCTATCTCCCCCCCTAAGCTGTAAAGGCTCCGCAACGCGCTGCCAAACAGTCAACCGCGTATAAAAACCAATCAACGCACTGATGATCGTGGCGCGCGGTGCTGCGCGATTAAAACGTTAGGTCGGGCAAATTCGATTAATCACAATCGATGCCAGGTTCGCACGCCTGGCGTAACTTGAACGCCTACCCGGTTCAAATGGAAAGGCTGGCAATCACTAAGGTAAGTATTATGTCCCTCACGTATGGAAAAACATTAAAGAACGGAATAGCCCTGTGCGTGTTGGTCGGCGCCCTCCACGGTTGCGCCAACACCGGTGACTTGATGAGTTCGATGAACTCCTTGAACTCGGGCGCTAATAAATATGACATTGCTTACCTCAAGCAGAAGATCACGCCGGGCAAGACAACAAAAAATCAGATCAATCAAATGTTTGGCGCTCCGAGCAGTGAAGAGCTCAACTCGACCAGTACCAGCAACGAGTCGAACTGGACATACGAAAAGAGCGAAGAGGGTCTGGATAAGTACATGAAGCTGGCCCATAAATACGTTTCCACCGAAACCAGCTTGAAAATGTACGACACCTCGGCGCAGCTCTCGAAAGCCCAAGGCGTGGCCAATGATGTCACCAGCGTGACCGGCAACAAGAAGCCACAGAGCCAAAGCCAAGGTTCGACCTTGATCATCTACTTCATCGACGATGTCGTGAAGTACTACCGGGTCTATTAAGGAGTGACCTGTTCGGGCCCCGCCCCCGAACGACCGGTATCCGTCAGCACCCTCATCGAACGTTGGGGACGGCGAACCTGCCGTCTCCAACCGCACATCTGGCAGCCGAACCACTGGCCAGCCTCCCCCGACCAGTCCGGGTCATGACGCCGGCTGTCCATCCGCGGCCCCGTGCGCCTACCTGCATCGACCATGGCTAAACCATAATGCCGAGCATCGCCGAACGCACCTGTCGATGTTCATGAGGGGATCAAGGCCAATGGAAAAAAACAGCGAACTCGACCAAGCCACGCTCCGCCTGGTCGTCAGTGCCTGCGCCTGGTTGTACATCGTCGTCCTGGAGGGACTGGATGGCGGAGGGAATGCGCGCTACATCCCCATCATCATCTACATCTCGACGTTCTTCGTCGTCTCGATCTTCCTGCGCATGATCATCAAGCGCTGGCCGGGGCACTTCTTCTGGCGGCGCCTTTTCACGATGCTGCACGATTACGCCGGCATCGCCTTCGCCATGGTGCTGGGCGGCGAAGGCGCCTTGCCTATTTATGCGGCACTGCTCTGGGTGACCCTGGGCAACGGCATGCGCTTCGGCTCCCGCTACCTGGCGCTCGCCACGGCCATCGCGCTGTTGACCCTGGTGTTGATTTTCTGGCTCAACGCCTTCTGGCGCACCCAGCCGTACATGTTCCTGATGTTGATCGTGACCACCATCGTGGTACCCGCCTATGCGCACATCCTGCTCAAGCGCACGCGCATCGCCTCGGAGGAGGCGATCACAGCCAACCAGGAAAAATCCCGATTCCTGGCCCAGGCCAGCCATGACCTGCGCCAGCCGATCCACTCGATCGGCCTGTTCACCGCCTGCCTGCGCGACGCCAAACTGGGGCTGGAAGAGCTGCGCCTGGTCGATAACATCGACCGCTCATTGCATACCGTGTCGCAGCTGTTTCGTTCGATCCTGGACATCTACACCCTGGATCACGGCAAGTTGGTGCCCCAGGCGGACACCGTCCACCTGGGAGCGTTGTTGCAGGATGTCGTCAAGCAGAACACCGAAGCCGCACGCTGGGCGGGCGTCGAGTTGCGGTTGCGCCCCTGCCCTTACTGGGTCGCGGTGAATCCCGGGCTGCTCACGACGATGGTCCAGAACGTCTTGTCCAACGCCCTCAAATATGCCCCCGGCCAGCCCGTATTGATCGGCGTGCGACGCCAGGCCAGCCGCCTGGCGGTGGTCATCTACGACAAGGGGCGCGGCATCGCCAGCGAGCACCTGGCCCACGTGTTCGACGAGTTCTATCGCGTGCGCCATGTCCGCGACAAGGACGTCGAAGGCCTCGGCCTGGGCCTGTCCATCGTCAAACGGATCAGCCAATTGCTCGATGTCGACATCCACATCCGTTCCCGCGTGGGACAAGGCACCAGGGTGACCATCGGCGGCCTGGAGCCCGCCACGCCCAAGACCCCGAACACACCCAGGGCGGCCCCCTTCCATGAGCGCCTGAATGGATTGCGGGTCTGCCTGGTGGAGGATGACGCCAACGTCCTGATGGCGACCTCGGCGCTGCTGGAGAAATGGGGCTGCCAGGTGGAAAGCCACAGCGATGGCGAGGGGCTGACCAGTGACTGCGACATCATCATTGCCGACTTTGACCTCGGGACGAAAATCTCCGGCTCAGAATGCATCGCCGCCATACGCGAGCAGCGCGGCTGGGAAGTCCCGGCACTGGTCATCACCGGGCATGAGATCGAGCGGATACGCCAGTCGCTGCACAACTTGAACATCTCGGTGATGGCCAAGCCCGTGCGCCCGCCGGAGCTGCGCGGTGTCTTGCTCGAACTGGTCAAGCTCATGGATCGCCAGGACGGGAGTCCGATGCGCCCCTAGTCAGCTGGCCGGTGGCGGCCCCGGGCTTGTGGGCGCCAAAGACGACTCAAGGCCTACCCCTCGGCTAAGGCGAAGCGTCCTGCGTCTGGCGCCCGGCATAACGGGCGGCGGCCACCGCCCGGTTGGGAACGTTCAACGCACGGATAAGGGACGAAACGTGGATTCGCACCGTGAAAGGCGAGATTTCAAGCAGCGCGGCGATCTGCTTGTTGGTCTTGCCTTGGGCGATCAGCCGCCAGACTTCCCTCTGCCGGGAGGTCAGTCGGCTCATATCATCGTTCACATCCAGGGGCAGCAGGCTGGAGGACTCGTACTTGACCAACACTTTGCCTTCCAGGATGTCGACAATGGCCTTGCCCACCTCTTCCGAAGAGAGGCTCTTGCCAACAAACCCATCTACGCCGGCATCCATGACTTGGCCAACGACATCACCGTCATCAATGGTCGACACCACTATTAATTTGACATGTCTCAACTCCTGACGCAGTTGAGCCAACTCACTAATGGCGTTTAATCCGGGAAGACGAATTTCAAGAATTAATGTATCGACGGGACGCCCTTGCGCGATCAACGTTCGTACTTCTTCCAGATTACCTGCTTGCTCGATCATTGCAGCGGGTATCAAACGTTCAAGCAATACCATCAGGCCTTCGCGAAACAGCGGATGCTCATCTGCCACGATAATTCGGCAATTCATATCACACAACACACGACATCCATTCGAATAGAAAAACGATCCGATGATGTCCGAGTCTTGTGACTTAAGATATAGAACACCTGAACTAGCACACTTGTACTAGTCAGGCTTTCAATTAGTGAAACGACATGAACTTAAAGTGCCATCATGCCGTCCAGACAATTGATTATCCGCTCGCATTATTGCCCTATCATTGCGCAGACCGGGGGCATTCCTTTTACCGGTTGTTGTTCAGTTCACAACACCCGATCGTGGCGAATAGCGTTGTTAATCCAGTGAAGCGAGCGTTAGATAATTCAGCCTTGGGGCAAGCCAAAGTCATTGCGCTCGATACTGCATCTTTACTACTTCAGTGATCCGCTCCGGCACGCCATTGGCCGCGGGCGTAACAGCCCTGATCGATTGTCCTCGATAAGGCCCCTCGGCAGGAAACCAGTTATGGACGACGACCGGCGCGGGTTGTGCTCCCGCCCGCGAGCCCACCGAAATCCGATTGGTGAACTTACAGGTGTTGAACGTGCCGAGTGCCGTGGTAAGGGTCTCACGGCCGCTGTAGGTCAGTTGCTCCGTGACGTCATACTCAACCGTCGCGCCGGCACTGACTGCCTGGCTCTTGTAGCGAACGTCGACCGTCTGCCCGGGTTGCAGATCAATCGGCACGGCGGCTGCGGGATGGTAGGTGGTGGTCACCAGCGAGGCGCCCGCGCCATGCCGATCGCCATAGCGAATCAGCTGGCCGTCCCTGACTTCGGCAAATGTCGTCGTCAAGAAGAACGGCGCGCCGTTCAGGTATGACGTGTGTGAGGAAGCCACCGGCGTGACCCCGGCAAACGCTTGCGGCCCCAGCGTCTCGGTCTTGCTGCGGCTGAGCGCGGGCGACAGGTTGTCACGGCTTTCAGACTCCACCACCGTACCGGCACGAAAGTCTGCTTCGTTCACACACGCGGCCGAAGATGAATCAGTCGACGTCGCTGTCGCATCAGCCATGACGAGGCCAGGGATTCCCGCGCCGCAAACGGCAAGGGCGAAGCAGACCAATGCCGTCGAGGTACGCTTGGAGTGAGCAGCATCCAGATCAGATTGTTTGGCGGGTGAGTTTTTCAAGAACGTTTCCTTGTTGGGTTCAGCGTGCAAGCAGCCAACTCCAGGTCCGAGAATGCCTTGTCTGGTGCGGTGCTGATATGCGGCGACCAGACCCAGCCTTGCACGGGTTCCAGGCGCTGGCCGCTCCAGAATGGCACCTGGCCGAAATCGGCGATGTCCGGCGTGCTGCCATATCCTTGTCCTGACCTCAGGTCGAGAGATGGGCGCTCCATCAGGCCAGACCACTCCCAGTCCGGCAATAGTCCAACTGTACTATTGCCCCTGGGCAGCGTTAGCCGCCAACCCACGCTATCAGGCAGCACTGACAGCTTCATGGGGCGGCAAGCGGCCTCAAGGTGTCTCCAGGTTGCCCCGTCCCCAGACAGCCGTTACAAGGGCAACTCTCGCAGCGTTGCGCCCTCCTTCTCCAGGCGCTGCCGGTACGTCACGGCGTCCAGCAGTTGATAAGGGAAATAGAGGCCGGGCGCAGTGGGTGGTTGCCCATCGAGCCCCAACAGCCGTTCCAGGAGCAAGGCCACGCTGAGGCCAGTCAGCGGTGCAGTGCCCGCCGGGTGCACGAGCGCATGCCGGGTACGCAGCGCCTTGCCCTGCTGATCCTCGCCCGCCAGTTCGATGATGATTTCGGTCGACATCGGACCGCCCTGGTGCCGGGTCGAACTCGTGCCGATGGCCATGTTGAATTGCACATCGGCTGCGCCCGTGGCAGCCGCCAGACCGACGACGTCGATGGATGAAAAACCGCTGCCGTCGATCGCCCTGCCGTCCACCGCTTGAAAACGCGCCTTGGCCTTTTCGCCTTCACGCCAGACGTACACCCCTTCGCGCCGTGTCAGTGCGGCTGGCAGCATCCTGTTCAAGTGTTCGAAGTCGGTTGCCACCGTCGGGCCGCCAGTGTCCTGCTCATCGATCAACGCGCTGATCCTGATGTCGCGTACGCGGCTGAACCCCTTGGCGACACTCAAGGTCGACACTGTCGTGGCGCCGGCCATCCACTCGTATCCGAGGACGATGGGCGCGGCATCAGGCCTGTGCATGTAGGTGGCTATTTCCGGGGCGATCTCGAAGATGCCGGACGATATGCTCAGGTGCGGCACACCCCGTTGCTGGGCGAAGCGCAACCCCGCAAGGGCATGATCCATGTAGAACACCACGACCGCGCTCACGGGACGATCGCCGAGTCCCAGGTCATCCGCAGCAGCGTCGATCAGCACGCCCTGGGCCCCGCCGATCTGCTCTGCGGCCCGCTGCGCCCTGCCCAGGTCGCGCCCTCCGATCAGCAGCGGTACGCCGGGATGGGCCGCGCGCAGTGCTTGGGCAGAATGATGGCCGATGGCGCCAGAGCCGCCCATAAACAGAATAGGATCAATAGACATGGTATGTTCTCCTAGCGTTGGGAACCAAACCTACCATTGGTAGGCGAACAACCATGACCTTACACCTCACCACCTACCATTGGTAGGTTTTTTCACCTGGAGCGACGAAGTGCAAACAGACATCGAGCCCCCGGCCACGTCTTCCACCCGCCGGCTTTCGAAGGCCGAACGACGGCGACAGTTGCTGGATACCGCCTTACTGATCGTGCGCGAGGAAGGCGCCGACCGCCTGACCCTGGGGCATCTGGCGGTGCGTGCGGGGGTGTCGAAACCGGTGGTCTACGATCATTTCAGTACCCGTTCGCTCCTGCTGATCGAACTCTATAAATGGATCGATACCGAACGGGTCAATGCATTCCGTGACGCCATGGCCGGTTCCGCCCGGACGCTGGAAGACACTGCCCAACTGCTGGCCAGTGCCTACATCCAGTGCGCGGCTGACAACACTGACGAATTTTATGCCGTGGGCGCGGCGCTGGCAGGCAGCGACGAAAAGGCAGCGGTTTTCCAGGAGCTGCTGGATAACTGCGTGCAGATGTTCACGAGCGTGCTCAAGCCCCACGCCGCGCTGTCAGCCGTTGAGCTGGAGCGTCGCTGCACCGGGCTGGTCGGCGCGGGCGAAGCGCTGGCGGGGGCCCTGGTACGAGGACGGCATGACAAGGATGACGTGACGCAGGCATTCGCTTCGCTTATCCGAGGGGCGTTGCGGGAGGCCGAATGACAGCGTAATCACGGCCCGCCGGCGTCGCGGGCCGCAACGCATTCACCAGAGTGCAATGTCGTAGGTGAAGTAGATCCGGTTGCTGTCTCGTCCACGGGCGTAGTCGGCGTGGTAGACGTAATTGCGCAACCGCACGCCCAGGCCTTTGAACGTACCTTGCTGCACGACATAAGCCAGTTCGGCGTCTCGTTCCCACTCTTTGATCGCCGTGTCGGACTGGCCGTCGTTGCCACTCAGGTAGCGTGTCGAAAAGGTCAGGCCAGGGACGCCGAGGGCGGCGAAGTTGTAGCCGTAGTTGAGCATCCAGGTCTTTTCATCCTCTTCGATGAACTTCCCGATGCCTGCGTTGCTGAACGAATAGACCGTGGCACCGCTGATGTATGGCAGGCCGGCATCGCCATTGAGCACCTGGTAGCCGCCGCCCACGGTATGGCCTGCGATCGCATAGGACAATTGCCCGCTCAGCATCGTGTTGTCGATCTTGCCGCCGTAGGCAGAACCGCTGTCGACACTGTTGAAATAGCGCAGGTCGCTGGTCAGCACACCGCACCCCAAGGGCAGGTCGTGCTGGATCCCGGCGAAGTGCTGTCGGTAGAAGTTTTCCAGCTCACCGTAGAAGTAACTCAGGCGAACGTTCTTCCCGAGCTTGTATTCGGCGCCGGCGTAGCTGAAGTCGCCCGATTTGTCGCCGCTATAGCCGTCGGGGACGATCGGCATGCTGTCGCTGGAATCACGCAACTTGAATCGATCCAGGTAGCCGCCAGTGAGCGTCAGGTCCTGGATGTCGACGCTGCTGACCTGGGTGCCCCGGTAGGTCTGCGGCAACAGGCGCGCATCGTTGTAGATCAGCACTGGCGTCTTCGGCAACAGCGTGCCGTACTTGATCGTGGTCTTGGCCAGGCGCGCTTTGGCCGTCAGGCCGAGGCTGGCGAATTCGTCAGCCGCGCGGCCATCGTCATGCACGGGCAACAAGCCGGTGCCGCTGCGGCCGCGACCGGAATCCAGCTTGACCCCGAGCAGCCCCAAAGCATCAACACCCACCCCGAGGGTGCCAGGGGTGAACCCTGACTGGTAGTCCAGCAAAAACCCCTGGGCCCATTCGGTTCGCTCGCTTTTCGCCGTCCTCGCCGCGCGCGCGCTCATGCCATGCTCGTCGCGAAAATTTTCATTGAAATAGACGTTGCGCAATTGCAGCTTGAGCTTGCTGTCATCGATCAATCCTTCGGCGCTGGCGCTCGCCAGCGGCAACAGGCCAAGAAGGGAAAACAACGCCCGTTGGGTATGCAAAGTGCTCATGGTTCACTACTCATTGTTGTTATTTGGGGTGCAGGACAGCGCGCGCCTGCCCGGGCAGGCGCGTGGGAAACACAGGAGGTTGGGTGAATCAGGTGAAGAGGCTGATCGCTCCGGTCAGCAGGGCCAGCGCGGTAATGACCAGCGAGGTCAGCACGGCCCACTTGACGGTGGCTTTCTGGAAGTCGCCGATGTCGCGGTCGACCATACCGACCAACAACAGGGTCGACGCCACCAGCGGGCTCATCAGGTGCACCGGTTGACCGAGGATCGAGGCCCGGGCGATTTCCACCGGATCGATGCCATAGGCCGCCGCCGCATTCGCCAGGATCGGCACCACACCGAAGTAATAGGCGTCGTTGGACAGCACAAAGGTCAACGGCATGCTGGTAATCGCCACCACCAGCGGGAACAGGTGACCCCAGGACGGTGGGATCCAGTCGACCAGGGTTTGTGCCAGGGAATCGACCATCTTGGTGCCGGAGAAGATGCCGGCGAAGATGCCTGCCGCAAACACCAGCAGCACCACGGTCATGGCATTGCCCGAATGGGCCAGGATGCGTTCTTTCTGAATATCCAGCTGCGGGTAGTTGATCATCAGCGTCAGCACGAAGCCGATCAGGAACAGGATCGCCGAATGCATGATCCCCATCACCAACGCCACCATCACCGCGATGACCAGCAGCAGGTTGACGTAGGCCAATTTCGGGCGCTTGTAAGGAGTGTCCTCGAGGATCGCCTTGATGTAGCAGTTACCGCCGCCGCTCTCCAACTGGATATTGCCGATGCGTTTGCGCTCGGCGCGCCCCAGCAGGAATGCGGTGAAGACCACCCACATCGCTCCGCCGATCATGGTGGGCAGCAAGGGCACGAAGTATTCGCCGGCATCCAGACCCAGCGCTGCAATCGCGCGGGTGGCAGGCCCACCCCAGGGCGTCATGCCGCTCATGATGCTCAGCGACAGCATGGCAATGGTCGCCAGGATCATCGGGTTCATCCCGATGCGCTTGTAGAGCGGCAGCATGGCCGCGCAGGTGATCATGTAGGTGGTGGTGCCATCGCCGTCCAGGGCCACCATCAACGACAGCAGCGCAGTGCCGACGGCAATTTTCATCGGGTCGCCGTTGACCCGCTTGAGGATCTTGCGGATCAGCGGATCGAACAGTCCGGCGTCGATCATCAGGCCGAAGAACAGAATCGCGAACAGCAGCAGCGCCGCCGACGGAGCGACCATTTTCAGGCCGTCGAGCATCATCTTGCCGGTGGTGCCGCCAAACCCACCCAGGACAGCGAAAACGATGGGCACCACGGTCAGGGCGACAATCGGTGACAGCCGTTTGGTCATGATCAAAACGGTGAAGACGACCACCATGGCCAAGCCAAGCAATGCGAGCATAGGTTTGATCTCTTGTTCTTATGAGTAGCGTGGCCGACGCCAAGGCGCACGGCCCCTAACCCGCCAGGCGGCACGATGAACGGCGCCTGGCGGAAGTTTTATGAGGCAGGGTGAAGGGCTAGCGGAAACGGCTAGACGGGTTTGGTGACCTTCGGCTGTTCCCAGGTGTGAGCCTGGACCTGGCCGACCGAGGCTCCCGGCTTACCGTCCAGCGTGCGAAGCAACCGGTCGCGATCGCAGGCGTTTTCGCTGATGGAGATGACCACCGTGGCGACCGCGTTGCTGGCCAGGCTGGTCAAAGCCCGGGCTTCCGACATGAAGCGATCGATGCCGATCAGCAAGGCCAGGCCCGCCAAGGGAATGTCGTGGATCACCGTCAGGGTCGACGCCAGGGCGACGAAACCGGAACCGGTCACGCCGGCCGCGCCCTTGGAGGACAACAGCATGATCGCGAGCATCGTCACGGTCTGTCCGAGCGTGAGGTCGATGTTGCAGGCCTGGGCAATGAACACCGCCGCCAGGGACAGGTAAATCGCCGTGCCGTCGAGGTTGAACGAGTACCCGGTTGGCAGCACCAGGCCCACCACGCCTTTCTTGCACCCCAGCGCCTGCAGTTTTTCCAGCATCCGCGGCATGACCGGTTCGGTGGAAGATGTCCCGAGCGCCACCAGGAATTCTTCGCGCAAGTAGCGCAGCAGTTTCCAGAGACTGAACCCGTGGGCGCGGCAGATGCCCCCCAGCACCACGATGACGAAGAACGCACAGGCGATGTACAGCGTCATGATCAGCTTGGCCAGGGAGCCCAGCGAGGTAATGCCGTATTGGCCAACGGTGAACGCCAACGCGCCGAAGGCACCTATCGGGGCGAAGCGCATCAGGTAGGAAAAAATCTTGAACACCATGTGCGAGGCGGATTCCAGCACGTCCAGTACCGGCTTGCCGCGCTCGCCGATGGCCGACAAGGCAAAACCCGAGAGCACCGCGATGAACAGCACCGGCAGCACTTCACCCTTGTTGAAGGCGCCGAGGAACGTGTCGGGAATGATGTGCATGAAAAACTCGACGACGCCCAGCTTCGCGGCGGAATCGGTGTACTGCGACAGGCCCTTGGTGCTCAGTTGGGTCGGGTCGATGTTCATGCCCACGCCGGGCTTGAACAGGTACACCGCCACCAGGCCGATGATCAGGCTGATCACGGTCAGGCCCAGGAACAGCAGCATGGTCTTGCTCAACAAGCGACCCAGGGAGCGCTTATCGCTCATGCCGGCGATGCCGGTGACGATCGTGCAGAACACCACCGGCGCGATCATCATCTTGATCAACTTGATGAAGGCATCCCCCAGCGGCTTCAGGGCGATCGCCTGCTGCGACCAGAAATGTCCGACCAGCACACCCAACAGCACGGCGAGCAGAATCTGGAAGTAGAGCGATTTTACAACTTTCATGGCATCACCCATTTTTAGAATTGTGCTGATGCAGGAAACGGCAACGATCGGGGAAGCTATCCGACGAGTCGTTGAGGCGCCGTGGCGTAGACATAACCGGAAAACAGCCTGCGTGACGTCCGCACCACCGAGGCACGAATCGTCTCACCCCGGGCGCCGGTGTAGGACAATACAACGTCGATACCGCCACTGGGGTGTTCAATGCGCACGTGCTTCAAGCGCGGCTCGCGGGCCTCGCCGAGCAACTGCGCAACCACGCTGCCCTCGGTGACGCAAGCGGTGGCCAGGCCAATGGAGCCCGTGATCGCCAGCGCCCGATGGCAGTTGTGTGGCATGAAGTAGCGCACCTGGACGGTGCCGCCCGCCTTGGCCGGCGAGACCAGCACCGGCTTGGGGATGACCTTGTCACTGACATCACCCAGACCCATCGCCAGACCCGCTTGCAGGCGCAGGGACTCCAGGCGGCGCAGGAACTCCTTGTCGGCATCCAGTTCTGCCGGGCTTTCGTCGCCGCGCTTACCCAATTGGCCCGCTTCGACAATCATCATCGGCATGGCCATGTCGATGCAGGTCACGGGGATACCGTCGATCACGTCCTGTTTGTTTCCGGTCGGGAACAACTTACCGGTCTTGCTGCCCGCCGCATCGAGGAACGTCAGCTGCACCGGCGCAGCCGTGCCAGGGACGCCGTCGATGGCGGTGTCGCCTTCGTAGCTGACTTTCCCGCCGGGGGTCAGCACTTCGGCGTTCACGAACGTGCCGGTGTTGAGGTTGCGAATGCGCACTTGGGTACGCTCCTGAGACGCCTTCACCAACCCCTGCTCCACAGCAAACGGGCCGACGGCGCACAGCATGTTGCCGCAGTTGGGCGCCGTGTCGACCCGCCGCTGGGAGACCATCACCTGGACGAACAGGTAATCGACATCGGCGTCAGGGTGAAGCGAGGGGCTGACGATGGCGACCTTGCTGGTTTGCGGGCTGCCACCGCCGATACCGTCGATCTCCAGCTCGTGGCCGGAGCCCATCAGATTGAGCAGCAGCTCGTCACGTTCTTCGATCGCCACGGGCAGATCCCAGGCAAGGAACACCGGGCCCTTGGAGGTACCACCGCGCATCAGCACACAGGGAATTCGTTGCATAACACAGACTCTTGTTGATCAATCGGAGCAATTGATGTCTTGATTGCAAGAGTCGCAGCCTTTAAAAATTGTTTCCAATGCAAATATCAGCGCCATTATTTCATTTCATGCATGACTACTGGCGATTCTCCCACGCGCGAACAAGTTCTTTTCAGCGGGACAAAACGATGCAATATGAACTCAACGACATTCGTTCTTTCGTAAAAATCGCCGAACTGGGAAGCTTTCATGAAGCCGCCGATGCGTTGCACCTGTCCCAGCCGGCGTTAAGCCGCCGGATGAAAAAACTCGAGGAAGGATTGGGCACCGCCCTGCTCGACCGCACCACAAGACGGGTCAGCCTCACCAGCGTGGGCCGGGACTTTTTGCCCAAGGCCCGGCGCTTGCTGGATGATTTCGACGACTCGATCCTCAACATCCGCGAACTCGCCGAGCGGCAGAGTGGCCGGGTTACCCTCGCCTGCATCCCGACCGCGGCCTTCTACTTCCTGCCCTCGGTCATCCGTCTCTACAACGAACGCTATCCGCAGATCCGCATCCGCCTGCTGGATCTCAGCGCCAACGAAGGGCTGGAGGCGGTCCTGCGGGGCGAAGCCGATTTCGGCATCAACATGATGAGCGGCCAGCACCCCGACATAGAGTTCGTGCCATTGGTCAACGAGCCCTTTGTCCTGGCGTGCCGCCGCGATCATGAATTGGCCAAGCGCAGCGCGGTGACCTGGTCGGAACTGAGTCATTACCGCCTTATCGGTGTCGGTCGCCTCAGCGGCAACCGGATGCTGCTGGACCACGCGCTATCGGGCTTGAGCTGGCGCCCGCAGTGGTTCTATGAGGTCCAGCACCTGTCGACATCGCTGGGCCTGGTGGAGGCCGGGCTCGGCGTCTCGGCCATGCCGAGCCTGGCGATGCCGGCCGAGGATCACCCCACGCTGGTCAGTGTCCCGCTGATCGAACCGGTGGTGAACCGGTCGCTGGGGCTGGTGTATCGACGGGGAGCATCGCTGTCACCGGCGGCGGAAAAATTCGTCTCGATCCTGCTCGAACAATGGGAACGATGATCCTGCCTCTGTGGGTTATGGGGTGGTGCTCAGGCGCATCGATCCGTTGTCCTCCAGGAGAACGCCCAGCCCGCGATAGTCGCGGATCTGCCCGTGGACAGTGTCCATCGGGTGCGTATGGGTCGCCGTCACCACCATCACGTTCGCTCCCGCCGCCTCGCCCGCGCGAATGCCGGCCTCGGCGTCCTCGAACACCAGGCACTCCCCTGGCTTCACCTGGAGCCGTTCTGCGGCCAGTCGGTAGCAGGTGGGGTCGGGCTTGCCATCGCTTACGTCTTCGGCGGTGACCATCACCGCCGGACGCGGTATCCCGGCCGCTTCCATGCGGCGCAAGGCCAACGCCATGGGCGCCGAAGTGACGATTGCCCATTGCGCCGGCGGCAGGCTTTGCAGGAACGCCAGCGCACCGGGCACGGGCACCACGCCCTCGACGTCCTCGATTTCCTCCCGGGTGATCTGCTCGGCCTCGGCCGCAGCGTCCACGCCCGGCAGGTGCTGGCGGGCGATGGTGTCGACGGCGCGCACCCCATGGATCGTCGGCAGGAACGTGGCCACGTCCACACCGTGACGTTGGGCCCAGCGGGTCCAGATCCGCTCGGCGGCGGCAATAGAATTGAGCAGCGTGCCATCCATGTCGAAAAGGAATGCGCGGTAGGCCGTGGATGAGTGCTGTACAGACATGGGAATCCTTGGGTTATCAAACTGCAAAAAAGCGCCGCCCTTGTGGGGGGCCTTGGGTTGCCTGGGCTATACCAGCCGCTCGATCCGCTGATGCTGCCAGACCCGCTTGTAGTACACCGTTTGCAGCAACAGCATGCTCAGGTAAGCCACCGGAAATGCCATCCATACGCCTTGCAGGCCGAAGTGTGCGTCCAGCAGGTAAGCCACCGGCACCTCCACCCCGACGATGCAGAAGATCGAGATCGCCACGGGCACCAGCACCGTGCCGCTGGCGCGCATGATGCCGCCGACCACCGCCTGGAAGCCGAACACCAGCAAACTCCAGAGCATGATGTGCAACAGGTGTTCGGCCTGGACCCGCGCCGCCGGATCGGTGATGAACAACCCCAGCAGCCAATGGGACAACAGATACCCCAGCACCACCAGCCCGCCGGTGAGCCAGACGTTGACCAGCAGCCCCGTGCGCAGGATCGGCCCAAGCCGCTCCAGCCGACCGGCGCCGATGGCCTGGGCGCCCAGGATCGTCGCGGTGATGGCGATCGACAGCGCCGGGAACTGCACGTAATTGACGATCTGCGTCACCGCGCCATACGCCGCCGTGGCCTGGGAACCGTGGCGATTGACCAGCGCCAGGATTACCAGCTCCGACACCGAGATCACCACCATCTGCAACCCGGTGGGCAGGCCAATGCCCAGCACTTTAGCGAGGATCTCGCGATCCAGGCGCATCGCCGCGAACAATGCCCGGTCCGGCGCCAGGGCGTGCTTGCGTCGGTTCAGGCGCCAGGCCAGCATGACCATGGCCGATGTCGTACCCACCAGCCCCGCCAACGCCGCGCTCTGGATGCCCATCTGTGGCAACCCCAGCCAACCGCGGATCAACGCCGGGGTCAACAGCAGGCCGACGCCAGTGGACACCAGCAACGCCAACAGCGGCGACAGCGTATCGCTCACGCCACGCAGCAATTGGGTGAACAGCACGAACACCAGCAGCATCGGCAACAGCCACATCATCACCCGGGCATAGGAAACGGCATCGTCCAGCACATCCGCCGGAGTCCCCAACCCCTGCAACGCCTGACGCGCGAAAACACTGCCAAGCACCGCCGCCACCAGCCCGATGATCGCCCCCAGCAGCAGTGTCGAACCGGCCACCGCCTTGACCGTTCCGGTTTCGCCAGCGCCATAGGCCTGCCCGATCAGCACCCCTGCCCCCGCACCCAGGCCAATCACCAGCGCAATGAAGAAAAACACGATGGGGAACATCCCCGACACCGCCGCCAGGGACTGGGTGCCCAGCATCTGGCCGATGTAGATGCTGTTGAACGTGCCGGACATCGATTGCAGGAAGTTGGACAGGACCATGGGGGCCAGGAACAGCAGGTAGGTTTTCCAGAGGGGCGGGGTTGGCAGCATGGGAACTCATGAGGGCAGGTTCAAAATCCAATGCCAGGTAATTTAGCGCAATCGGCACTTGTGGCGAGGGGATTTATCCCCGTTGGGTTGCGAAGCGACCCTGACAAGCTGAAATCAATACATCTCTCGTACCGAGTCGTCAGGTGTGGGGCCGCTTCGCAGCCCATCGGGGATAAATCCCCTCGCCACAGGGGATCGCGTGCACAAATGGCTTCGTCGGTCCGACTCGACAATTGGGAGACAGCGTCTAGTCTGAGATAGCACAGTGCCACGCGCTGCGTAGGTCATTGCCTACAGCGGTCGGAATCGGACGACTGGTCTTCAAGTCTGACCAGGGGTCGCAGATAACCAGTTATTCGCCAATAACCTGTAGCAACACTGTTCAAGGACCGAACCATGACGTCGTATTCACACGGTCATTCCTTTACCTCTATCCAACCACGCCTGCTCTGGAACCCCGTGCTCGTGGCCGCCGTCGCAAGCATCGGCGTGCTGCTGCTCAATGGCCTGAGCGGGCAGAACATTGCGTTGAGCGCGGTGATCCTGGCCTTGGGTATTGCCGCGGGCGTGTGGGGCGCGCGGACGCAGCGCCGGCAGTTCGACCGTGCATTCGCCGCGGCCACTGCCCAGCATGAACGGCACGCCAGCGAGCAGCGCTCCCACCACTCCAACACGCAACTCAACGAAGTGGTCCTGGGCGCCATGCCGATCTGGGCCAAGCAAGTGGAGAGCTCCCGGCAGCAGACCGAAACCGCGATCGTCTCGCTGACCAGCCGCTTCACCGGTATCTCCTCCCGCCTGGAAGACACCGTGCAAGCCTCGCAGCAAGCCGCCGGCGAACTGGCCGGCAGTGGCAGCGGCGGTGCCGTGCAGGTGCTCGCCCAAAGTGAAAGCGAGCTGGTCCAGCTCATCGACATCTTGAGAACAGCCCAGACCAGCCGCGATGAAACCCTGGCCCAGGTGCGCAACCTGACCGCCTACACTGGCGAGCTGCGGACCATGGCCGCCGACGTCGCGGCGATTGCCGCCCAGACCAACCTGCTGGCCCTCAACGCCGCCATCGAAGCCGCCCGTGCCGGTGAAGCCGGGCGTGGTTTTGCGGTGGTGGCCGACGCCGTGCGCAGCCTGTCGAGCAAGTCCAGCGAGACCGGCCAGCAGATGTCGGCCAAGGTCGACATCATCAACACCGCCATTACCCAACTGGTCCAGGCCGCCTCCAGCGGCGCAGACCAGGACAGTCATTCGGTCAGCGCCTCCGAGCAAAGCATCCAGCGCGTGCTGGAGCGCTTCAAGAGCGTGACCGGGCGCCTGGCCGATTCGGCCGAGCTGCTGCAACAGGAAAGCTTCGGGATCCGCGACGAACTCACCGAAGTGCTGGTCAGCCTGCAATTCCAGGATCGGGTCAGCCAGATCCTCAGCCACGTGCGCGACAACATCGAAGACCTGCATGTGCACTTGCAGCAGGCCAGCCAGTCGCCCGACCAAGCCGTCGCCATCGATGCCCGCCAATGGCTGGCGCGCATGGAAACCACTTATGCCACCGACGAGCAACGCCGCAACCACCACGGCGACTCGAGCGTGCAGCAAGCTTCACAGGAAATAACCTTCTTCTAGGAGAGCCGTTCATGGCTAAAAGTGTATTGGTTGTCGACGACTCGGCGAGCGTTCGGCAGGTTGTCGGCATCGCGTTGAAAAGTGCCGGCTACGACGTGATCGAGGCCAGCGATGGCAAGGACGCGCTGGGCAAGCTGACCGGTCAGAAAGTCCACCTGATCATCAGCGACGTGAACATGCCGAACATGGACGGCATCACCTTCGTCAAGGAGGTCAAGAAGCTGGCCAGCTACAAGTTCACGCCGATCATCATGCTGACCACCGAGTCCCAGGAATCGAAGAAGCAGGAAGGCCAGGCGGCCGGGGCCAAGGCCTGGGTGGTCAAGCCGTTCCAACCGGCGCAGATGCTGGCGGCGGTGTCCAAACTGATTCTGCCCTGAGGGCCGGAGGCTGCAATGCCGTTGTTGTACGAAACCGTCGATGACACCGCGCAGGTGCAGATCGACGGTGAGCTGACGATCTACACCGCCGCCGACCTGTCCGCACAGTGGCTGCCCCACCTGGGGGCCACGCCGCGCATGGAGGTGGATCTGTCACAGGTCACTGAAATGGACGGCGCCGGTCTGCAACTGCTGCTGATGGTGCTGCGCGAGGCGCCCAAGGCCGGCACCCACCTGACCCTCACCGGTCGCAGCAAAGCCGTCACCGAAACACTCGAGCTGTGCAACCTGCCGGCCTAGGCCCCTGCATTGCGGCCCGACACGACAAAGGATATGAGCGTGAGCATCAATCTCGATCAGGCACAACAGACCTTCATCGTCGAGGCACGGGAACAGTTGCAGGCGATGGAAGAGTCGTTGCTGCAACTGGAAACCAACCCGGGCGACGATGACGCCATCGGCGCGATCTTTCGCGCAGCCCACACCATCAAGGGCTCGGCCGGGCTGTTTGGCCTGGAACCGATCGTCAGCTTCACCCACATCGTCGAAGACGTGCTCGATCGCCTGCGCAATGGCAGCGTCGAGGTGGACACCGGCCTGATCGCCGTGTTGCTCAAGTCCAGCGATCACATGCTGGAGCTGATCAACGTGGTGGCCAACCAGGGCGGGACACTGACGCCCCCAGCGTTGAAACGCGAGATGGAGCTGTGCCAGGTGCTGCAGGAATACCAGGCGCCTCCCTCCACCGACACACCCACGGCAGCCAGCAGCAGCGCCGCGCACGCCCCCGGCGAACTGCGCCTCTGGCACATTTCCCTGCGCTTCGGCCAGGAGGTATTTCGCAATGGCATGGACCCGCTGTCGTTCCTGCGTTATCTGCAAACCCTCGGTGAAGTCGTCGAGATCAGCACCCTGACGGACGCCCTGCCTGCCATCGAAGCCTGGGACGCCGAATCCTGCTACCTGGGCTTCGACATCGAATTCAGCTCGGCGGCCAGCCATCAGGCGATCAACGAAGTCTTCGATTTTGTCCGCGAAGATTGCGTCATCGAAATCATCGCCCTTGAAGATGCCGCGCCTGCGGCGAATACCGGCCTGGTCACGACCCAGCCGGAACAGCCCGAGGAAAACACCGCGCTGGTCACCACCGGCGAGCTGTTGCCGGACCAGCGCAAGACCCCGCGGACGGCCTCCCGGGTCGCCCTCGACAAACAACCGACGACAACCGACAACAAGGCCAAGGACGGCGCCTATGTGCGGGTCAACGCCGACAAGCTGGACGAGTTGATCAACCTGGTGGGCGAACTGGTCATCGCCAGCGCCGGCGCAAGCCTGCTGGCGCGCACCTGCCATAACGCACCGTTGCAGGAATCCACCTCCAGCGTGTCCGCCCTGGTGGAGGAGATCCTCGACGGTGCCCTGCGCCTGCGCATGATCCCCATTGGCGAGACCTTCAACCGCTTCCGCCGGGTGGTGCGCGACGTCAGCCAGGAACTGGGCAAGGACATCGACCTGATCATCAACGGCGCCGAAACCGAGCTGGACAAGACCGTGGTGGAAAAGATCGGCGACCCGCTCATGCACCTGTTGCGCAACGCCATGGACCACGGCATCGAAACCGCCGAGGCGCGGTTGGCGGCCGGCAAGCCGGCCAAGGGGCACTTGCACCTCAACGCCTACCACGACTCGGGCAACATCGTGCTGGAAATCGCCGACGACGGTGCAGGCCTGAACCGCGACCGAATCCTGGAAAAAGCCCAGGAACGCGGGCTGGTGTCCCCCGGCGCCAACCCCACCGACCAGGAGATCTACAACCTGATCTTCGAACCGGGCTTCTCCACCGCCCAGGCCGTTACCAGCCTGTCGGGACGGGGCGTGGGCATGGATGTGGTCAAGCGCAACATCACCCTGCTGCGCGGCACCGTCGACCTGGACAGCCAGCCAGGCCAAGGCACCGTGGTGCGCATCCGCCTGCCGCTGACCCTGGCAATCATCAACGGCTTTCTGGTGGGCATCGACCAGTCCACCTACGTCATCCCGCTGGACATGGTCCAGGAGTGCGTCGAACTGAGCGAGGACGACGGGATCGCCAGCCGCGAGCAGGGTTACCTGGACCTGCGCGGTGAAGTCCTGCCGCTGGTCTACCTGCGCGACCACTTCAACCACGAAGGCCCGGCTTCGCGCCGGCAGAACGTGGTGGTGGTGCGCTACGCCGAACTCAAGGCCGGGCTGGTGGTGGATGACCTGCTGGGTGAATTCCAGACCGTCATCAAGCCCTTGGGCAAGCTGTTCGGCGCCCTGCGCGGCATCAGCGGCTCGACCATCCTGGGCAGCGGCGCCGTGGCGTTGATTCTCGACATTCCCGCGCTGCTGACCCAGATCGCCCAGATAGAAAACCGCTACACCACTCAATTTCAACAAGCCACTGCTCGCTGACGCTTTAGCAATTCCATGGAGAGGTACTTCCCGATGAAATGGTTCTACGATCTTAGAATCGCCACCAAACTGATCACGTCATTTCTGATGGTGCTGGCCCTGACCGCTGCCATGGGTGTGTTCTCGATCATCCAGCTGGGCGAGGTGAACGGCACCACCCAGGAGATCCGCGACAACTGGATGCCGTCGATGCGCGCCGCTTCGGGCATGCGGTTCTTCGCGGCGAACTATCGCCTCAAGGAAAACCGTCACATCACCGCCGATTCCGAGCAGGAACGCAACACCGTCGAACAGGAAGCCGAAGAATCCAAAAAGGCCTTCGAGACCCGTCTGGCGACATACGAAAAACTGCTCTCCAACGCCGAAGACCGCCAGCTGTTCGAGACCACCCGCTCTGACTGGGTCGCTTACCTGGCGGTCAGCAAGGACCTGATGGCACTGTCCCGGCAGAACCTGTCGGACCAAGCCCATGCCCTGCTGCGGGGCGAGTCCAAGCGTCGCTTCGATTTGGTGACCGCCGACCTGCAGAAACTGGTGGACCTCAATGACACCGGTGCCGGGGCGGCCAGCGAACGCGGCACCGCGCTGTTCGAGAAATCGCGCCTGTCGATCATTGTCGTGCTGGCGGCTGCCCTGCTGACCGGCCTGGGCCTGGCGCTGTTCATCTCGCGGATCATTTCCCGCCCCCTGAAGCAAGCCGCATCGGTGGCCGAACAACTGGCCGAAGGCAACCTGAACGCGAAAATCGAAGCCGGCTCCAAGGACGAAACCGGCATGGTGCTCAACGCCATGCAGAACATGGTGGGCAAGCTCTCCCATATCATCGGTGAAGTGCGCAACGCGGCGGACAACCTGGCCAGCGCCTCCGAAGAGGTCAGTGCCACGGCCCAATCCATGAGCCAGGCCACCAGCGAACAAGCGGCCAGCGTCGAGGAAACCAGCGCGTCCATCGAACAGATGAGCGCCAGCATCAACCAGAACACCGAGAACGCCAAGGTCACCGATGGCATGGCCAGCAAGGCCGCCAAGGAAGCCACCGAAGGCGGCGACTCGGTGCAGCAGACCGTGGTGGCGATGAAGAAAATCGCCCAGCGCATCAGCATCATCGACGACATTGCCTACCAGACCAACCTGCTGGCCCTCAACGCCGCCATCGAAGCCGCTCGCGCCGGCGAACACGGCAAGGGCTTTGCCGTCGTCGCCGCCGAGGTGCGCAAACTGGCCGAACGCAGCCAGGTGGCGGCCCAGGAAATCGGCGAGCTGTCCTCCAGCAGCGTCGACATGGCCGAGACTGCCGGGCACTTGCTCAACGAGATGGTCCCGTCCATCAACAAGACCTCGGACCTGGTGCAGGAAATCAGCGCGGCCTCCGAGGAACAAGCCGCTGGCGTGGCGCAGATCAACACCGCCATGACCCAACTCAACCAGGTGACCCAACAGAACGCGTCCAGCAGCGAAGAGCTGGCCGCCACCGCCGAGGAGATGAGTAGCCAGGCCGAACAACTGCAGCAGGCCATGAGCTTCTTCACCCTGGACACGCCGCCCAAGTCGGCCAGCCAGCCGCTGAAAGTCGACAACACCCCGGGCCCGTCCAGCCGCAAACCGGCGCGCGCCGCCGTGCCCGCCCTGCCCAAGGCCTTTGCCTACAGCATGGCGAGCGCTCCGGACGAATCCGAATTCACCCGGTTCTGACGGTCGGTTTTCACAAGCTCGCTTAAAGGAGATACAGGCATGGGCGCCATCGCTACGACACGTCAGACCGCCGCCGCGGTCGAGGAAGAAGCGCAGTACCTGACATTCATGCTCGGCACGGAGATGTTCGCCATCGGCATCCTGTGCATCAAGGAAATCATCGAGTACGGCAACCTCACGGTCGTGCCGATGATGCCGGCTTTCGTGCGCGGGGTGATCAACCTGCGCGGCGCGGTCGTGCCGGTGGTGGACCTGTCGGCGCGGTTCAGCCGGCAGAACTCGACGATCACCCGGCGCTCGTGCGTGGTGATCATCGAGGCCAACACCGAGGACGGCCACGCCCAGGACATCGGCCTGCTGGTGGACACGGTGTCGGCCGTCCTGGAAGTCCCGTCGTCGCAGATCGAACCGCCACCCAGCTTCGGGGCGAAGATCCGCGCCGACTTCATCAGCGGCATGGCCAAGGTCAATGGCAAGTTCGTCATCGTGCTGGAGGTAGGGCGCGTGCTGTCCATCGACGAAATGTCGCAACTCGCCGAAGCCAGCCCGACCGCGCTGGAAGTCGAGGCCCCGTGAACGTCGACAGTTGCAAGGAACGCACCGTGAATTCAGTGGCCCTCAGCGATCGGGAGTTCAGCCAGTTCCAGTCCTGGTTGTACCAGGCCGCTGGCATCAACCTGTCCGAGGCCAAGAAAGCCCTGGTCGCCGGGCGCCTGTTCAAGCGCCTCAAGCATTATGAGCTGGACAGCTACGGCGACTATTTCAAGCTGATCATGAACGGCCAGCGCACCGATGAATTGCAGGTGGCGCTGGACCTGCTCACCACCAACGAAACCTACTTCTTCCGCGAGCCCAAGCATTTCGACTTCCTGCGCCAGCAGGTGCTGCCCAACGCCACGCCGGGCAAGACGTTCCGCCTGTGGAGCGCCGCCAGTTCGTCGGGAGAAGAACCCTACAGCCTGGCGATGACCCTGGCCGAAGGGCTGGGGACCACGCCTTGGGAAGTCATCGGTTCGGACATCAGCAGCCAAGTACTGGCCAAGGCCCGTTCCGGGCATTACCCGATGGAACGGGCACGCACCCTGCCCCATCCACTGCTGGTGAAATATTGCCTCAAGGGCACCGGCAGCCAGCAAGGCACGTTCCTCATCGACAGGACGTTGCGCAGCCGGGTCCACTTCATCCAGGTCAACCTCAACGACACGTTGCCCGACCTGGGAGAGTTCGACGTGATCTTCCTGCGCAACGTCATGATCTATTTCGATCAAGCCACCAAGAGCAAGGTCGTCGCCCGCCTGATTCCCCGACTCAAGCCCGGCGGCTACTTCATCATCAGCCATTCGGAAAGCCTCAACGGCGTGTCCGATGCGTTGAAACTGGTGGCCCCCTCGATCTATCGCAAGCCATGAGCGCCTTGATGAGGGAAGTGCAGGAGGTGTACCTGGCGCCGGGGGAATTCCGCTTCGCCACCTGCCCGACCCGGCTGCGCACGATCCTCGGTTCCTGCGTGGCAATCACCCTGTGGCACCCCGTACGCAAAATCGGCGCCATGTGCCATTTCATGTTGCCCAGCCGCTCACGCTGCTCCACGGCCCTCAACGGCCTGTACGCCGACGAGGCCATCGAGCTGTTCATTCGCCAGGCGCGGGCCCACCGGACCGACCCCGAAGACTACCAACTGAAGCTGTTCGGCGGCGGCGAGATGTTCCCCGAACTGCAACGCCACATTCCCTACGGTGATGTGGCACGGCTGAACATCAACGCCGCCCTGGAAATGACCGCCCTCTACCGCCTCGACCTGATTGCCCAGGACATGGGCAGCACCGGCTACCGAAGCATCATCTTCGACCTGTGCAATGGCGATGTGTGGGTCAGGCACCAACCGATAAGGACTCGGCATTAACCATGTCAAAAAAGATCAATGTACTGCTGGTGGATGACTCGGCCGTGGTCCGCCAGGTGTTGCTGGCGATCCTCAGCGACACCCCGGATATCCACGTCATGGGCGCCGCGTCCGACCCGATTTTTGCCATGGACAAACTGGCCCGTGAGTGGCCCGATGTGATCGTACTGGACGTGGAAATGCCACGCATGGACGGCATCACCTTCCTCAAGAAAATCATGAGCGAACGCCCCACGCCCGTGGTGATCTGCTCGTCCCTGACCCCCAGGGGCGCGGAAACCACCTTGCAGGCGATGGCCGCCGGGGCAGTGGAAATCATCACCAAGCCCACCACCGGCCTGAAGAATTTCCTGCTGGAATCGGCACCGGAACTGGTGGCGGCGATCCGCGCCGCCGCCCAGGTCAATGTACGCAACCTGGGCAAGCGCGCCGCCCCGGTCGCACTAACGCCCGCCACAAAACTCACGGCCGACGCCATGCTGCCCGCCGCCAATGGCCACGCCATGGCGCAGACCACCGAGCGCATCGTCGCCCTCGGCACCTCCACCGGCGGCACCCAGGCCCTGGAAGCGGTGCTCACCGCCCTGCCTCGCGTGTGCCCGGGCATCGTGATCGTCCAGCACATGCCGGAAAAGTTCACCGCTTCGTTCGCCGCCCGGCTCAACAGCCTGTGCCAGATCGAAGTGCGCGAGGCGCGCAACAACGACCGCATCCACCCGGGCCTGGCGTTGATCGCTCCGGGCGGCAAACACATGATGGTGACCCGCAGCGGCGCGTTCTATCACGTGCAGGTGGTGGACGGCCCGCTGGTCAACCGTCACCGGCCGTCGGTGGACGTGTTGTTTCGCTCCGTGGCCAAGTTCGCCGGACGCAACGCCACCGGCGTGATCATGACCGGCATGGGCGACGACGGCGCCCGCGGCCTGAAGGAAATGCTCGACGCCGGCAGCAGCACCGTGGCCCAGGACGAAGCCAGTTGCGTGGTCTTCGGCATGCCCAAGGAAGCCATCAAGCTCAACGCCGCCCAGCGCATCATCGGCTTGCAGGATATCGCCCAGGTGATCCTGCACCGCTAGCCACGGCAGCCCTTACCCTCGCCGGCTCACACCGGCGAAATCGTCGCAAGCACACCGATCAACAAGGTCAGTGCCAAAAAACCACCCAAGAACATCGCCATCTTCGCCATGAGCCCTCCTGAAAGAATTGCAACCAATGAACGTGTGAATTGGGCACCGCGTGCCTGCCCTATTCTGGCGTGGGCCTGCCGTTGCATGACAGGGCCACCTGCCGGCAAAAAAACCGGATCAGAACGCAGGCCTTCGCCACGGCTATACCAAGGTATCGTTTCGCGCCCTTAATCTCAGTGGTCATCGCCCGGGCCCCGCCTTAACCTCAGCGCACGTCAATACCGACACCCTGAACGAGGTGCTCGATGCGCTCTTCATTCCGTGCCCCCGCATTGCCCTCCCTGAACGACAACGAGCACGCATCCTGGTGGGCCGACGTCACCCTGCTCAGCCTCATCGCCTTGCTGGCGGCGTTCATTTTCTATGGCGTCGAACAGATGAACCAGCCTCTCGGCGCCCTGGTTTCATCGCCGTTGTCCCTGGACCTGAGCCACCTGCCGGCCTACACCTTGCGCACCACCCTGCGCATGTTCATCGCCCTCTTCGCCTCGCTGGTCTTTTCCCTGGTCGTCGCCACGTTGGCCGCCAAGAGCCGCAAGGCGGCCCTCGTTATCCTGCCGGCGCTGGACATCCTTCAGTCAGTGCCGGTGCTGGGTTTCCTGACCTTTACCGTGGTGTTCTTCATGGGCCTGTTTCCGGGCAAGGAAACGGGCGTGGAATGCGCGGCGATCTTTGCCATCTTCACCAGCCAGGTCTGGAACATGACGTTCAGCGTCTATCAGTCGCTGAGAACCGTGCCCCACGACCTCCAGGAAGTCAGCCGGCAGTTCGCGCTTTCACCCTGGCAACGCTTTGTCAGGCTCGAGTTGCCTTTCGCCACGCCTGGCCTGGTGTGGAACATGATGATGTCCATGTCCGGCGGCTGGTTTTTCGTGGTCGCGTCCGAAGCCATCACCGTCGGCGACACCACCGTCAGCTTGCCGGGTATCGGCTCATGGCTGGCCTTGGCGATCGCGCAGAAAAACACCGTGGCCATCGCCTGGGCGGTATTCGCCATGGCCGGGGTGATCATCCTCTATGACCTGCTGTTCTTCCGCCCCATCGTCGCCTGGGCGGACCGCTTTCGCTTCGAACAGACCGCCTCGCAAAAACGCCCACGCTCCAGGGTCTACGACCTGCTGCGCGCGACCCGACTGGTGCCGTGGGTGTTGCTCGTGCTGGAAGACCTCATGGCTGCGTTGCCACTGGACAGGCTTGCGCGGTTTGCCCGCCGCCTCCGCTTCCACACCGGCGCCCGCTTCAACCGCCTGGTCGACCTGGCCTGGAGGAGCCTGGTGGCGGTCGCTTGCCTGGTCGGCGCGGTGCAACTGTCGCGCTTCATTGGCAGCACCCTGGGCCTGGGCGACGTGATCGAGGTCTTCGGCCTGGGCCTGGCGACCCTGTTGCGCGTCGCCGTACTCATCGTGCTTGCCAGCGTGGTCTGGGTGCCCATCGGCGTCTGGATCGGCCTGAACCCGCGCTGGGCCGAGCGCTTGCAACCCATCGCACAGTTGCTGGCGGCGTTCCCGGCCAACGTGCTGTTCCCGTTCGCGGTGGTCGCCATTGTTGCCCTGAAGCTCAACCCCAATGTCTGGCTGTCGCCGCTGATGGTCCTGGGCACGCAGTGGTACATCCTGTTCAACGTGATCGCCGGCGCCAGCGCCTTGCCGACCGACCTGCGGGAAGCGGCGCGCAGCTTCCAGGTGCGCGGTTGGCAATGGTGGCGTCAGGTCGCGCTGCCGGGGGTATTCCCCTACTACGTCACCGGCGCCTTGACGGCGGCAGGCGGATCCTGGAACGCCAGCATCGTCGCCGAAGCCGTGTCCTGGGGTCATGAGCACCTGTATGCCTCGGGCCTGGGGTCGTTCATCGCCCTGGCCACCTCGGCGGGGGATTTGCAGCGCGTGGCCCTGGGGGTGTCGGTCATGGCGATGTTCGTGGTGGGTTTCAACCGGCTGCTGTGGCGCCCCTTGTACGGCTACGCCGAACGCCGGCTTCGAATTGATTGAGGAGAGAGCAATGCATGTGATCGACAAACGTTGCCTCGTCGATGTGCGGCAACTGGGGCACGTATACGGTACGGCAGGCAGTGCCGAGCGACTGGTGCTGGACGACGTCTGCCTGCGCCTGGACGAAGGGGAGATCGTCGGCCTGCTGGGGCGCTCGGGGTCCGGGAAGTCGACCTTGCTGCGCGCCATCGCCGGGTTGATTGCCCCCACCGCGGGCGTGGTCGACTTCCCGGCGGATGCGCAAGGGGATGCGAGTTCGGTGCGCATGGTGTTCCAAAGCTTTGCCCTGTTCCCCTGGCTGACGGTGTTGCAAAACGTCGAGATCGGCCTCGAAGCCTTGCACGTGGCGGCCCCTGAGCGACGGCGCCGGGCCCTGGCCGCCATCGACCTGATTGGCCTCGACGGGTTCGAAAGCGCTTTCCCAAAAGAGCTGTCAGGCGGCATGCGCCAGCGCGTCGGCCTGGCGCGTGCATTGGTGGTGGCGCCGGATGTGCTGTTGATGGACGAGCCGTTTTCCGCCCTGGACGTGCTGACGGCTGAGACCCTGCGCACCGACCTGCTGGACCTGTGGCGGGAAAGGCGCATGCCGATCAAATCGATACTGATGGTCACCCACAACATCGAAGAAGCGGTGCTGATGTGTGATCGGATCCTGATCTTTTCCTCCAACCCGGGGCGGGTGATGACGCACATCAACGTGGACCTCAGCCAACCACGCAACCGCAGCGACCCGGCCTTCCAGGCGCTGGTCGAGCACATCTACGTGCAAATGGCCGGCGGCGGCGCGACAGGTTCCGCGCGCCGGGACGTGTTTGCGGGCAGCGGAGTGGGCATGGTCCTGCCGTCGATTTCCACCAACGCGTTGGCCGGGTTGATGGAGGCGGTCCAGGATCACCCTTACGACGGCCAGGCGGATTTGCGTGAACTGGCCAAGGCGTTGCGCTACAACGCCAGCGATCTTTTCCCGGTGGCCGAGGTGCTGCAACTGATGCGCTTCGCCAACATGCACGACGGCCACATCACCCTGCTGCCGGCCGGGCACCGCTATGCAGACTCGACCGTCGATGAGCGCAAGCAATTGTTCGCCCAGCACCTGCTCCGGTATGTGCCGCTGGCGGGGCACGTGCGCCGGGTGCTGGATGACCGGCCCACCCGTACCGCACCGGCCCGGCGCTTCCGTGACCAGTTGGAGGACTTCATGTCCGAGCACGACGCCGTCCATACCCTGGACTGTGTCACCCAATGGGGACGCTACGCCGAGCTGTTCGCCTACGATGAAGTGGCCGACCAGTTCAGCCTGGACAACCCCTCCTGAAGCGTTTTGGGCGGTATACACTGCGTCACTGAAGCCTTGGCAGCCGACACAACCGTGGGATGAACCGTTAATGAGAAGAACCCAGCTGACGCTTCGCTTGCTGCTGTTGCTGGGCCTGGCGCTCGGCATCGCCGCGATAGACACCGTCACCGACCTGGAAATCGCGGTGGGCGTGTTCCAGATCGTGGTGGTGCTGATCGCCGTGAGGCTCCTGCCGGCGCGAGCGGTGGCAGGCGTGTCGGTCGCCTGCATGGTGCTGACGATCTTAAGCTACCGGTACACCCGCTTCGGTGACTCGGAAGCCGGCCTGATCAACGTGCTGATCAGCCTCGCGGCCATCGCCGGCACGACCTACCTGGCGCTGCGCCTGTCGGCCGCCATCGGCACCGTGCATCGGACCCGAGCGCACCTGGCGCACATTGCCCGCGTGAACATGCTCGGCGAACTGGCGGCCTCCATCGCCCACGAAGTGAACCAGCCACTGGCCGCCGTCGCCAACAGCAGCAGCGCGTGCCTGCGCTGGATGGCCAATGACCCGCCCAACCTGCCCAAGGCCCGACAAGCCGTGGAACGCATCCTCGCCGACACCCATCGGGCCAGTGACATCATTGCCCGGTTGCGCGGCATGGCCCGTCACCAGGCGCCGACCAAGCAGTGGTTGAACGTGGCCGACACGGTGAACGCCGCGCTGCGGCTGTTGGCCGGCGAGTTGAATGAGCAGAACATCCATTTGCGCGTGCAGATCCAGGAAGGACTGCCGCCGATGCTGGTGGACGAGGTGCAGATCCAGCAAGTGCTCCTGAACCTGGCAATGAACGCCATCGACGCCCTGCGCCAGGTCGATGACGACGATCGCCGGACCCTCGACGTTCGTGCCGGGCTGGAAGCGGGGCAACTGCATTTTTCCGTGTCCGACCAGGGCAAGGGCCTCGCCGGCAACGACCACGAACGGGTGTTCGACGCTTTCTACAGCACCAAGCCGGACGGCATGGGGATGGGCCTGGCCATCAGTCGCTCCATCATCGAGGCCCATGACGGACGGATCTGGGTCGCCAGCAACCCGCAATCAGGCGCGACCTTTCATTTCACCCTGCCTGCCGTGACACGGGAGCCCGATGAGCAGAACTGACGCCCACGACACCGCCGAACCGATGGTCTACATCGTCGACGACGACAGCTCGGTGCGTGCTTCGCTGCAAGACCTGCTGGCCTCGGTGGGCCTGGCAAGCATGGCCTTCGGCTCGGCCCGCGAGTTCATGCAAGCCCGGTTGCCGGACGCACCGGCCTGCCTGGTCCTCGACGTGCGCATGCCGGGCGTGAGCGGGCTGGATTTCCAGCAAGACATGGCCCGTTTGAACATCCTGGTCCCGGTGATCTTCATCACCGCCCACGGCGACATCCCGATGTCGGTCAAAGCCATGAAGGCTGGCGCGCTGGAGTTCCTGACCAAGCCCTTTCGCGAGCAGGACCTGCTCGACGCGATCAGCCTGGGGCTGGACCGTGATCAGCTACGACGCCAGACGGCGGCGACCTTGGACGAACTCAGGCGCCGCCATGGCACCCTGAATGACGGGGAACGCGAGGTCATGGCGTTGGTGGTATCAGGTTTGTTGAACAAGCAGGTGGCCGCCCGGCTGGGCGTGAGCGAGGTGACCGTGAAAGTGCGGCGTGGCGCCCTGATGCGCAAGATGAATGCGGATTCGTTGGCAACCCTGGTCAAAATGTCGGAAAAACTCAAGGACGTGGATCGCTAGCCGCACCTGTCGCGGCTATCATGCCTTTCGCCCTGCTCACGGGCGTTGCAGACCACCTCAAGGACCCAGGTATGACCCTTCCACCGTCACGCGCCACCCTCCTCGTCTCCAGTCTCCTGTTCAGCTCGCTGTGCCTGGCCGAAGGCGAGTCGACGGACAGCGTCATCAAGGACTCCACCAAGTCCGCCGTCTCGACGTTCATCACGGCGGGAAAGAACCTGTTGGGCGGTGTCAGCGAAGGCGTGCTCGATGGTCGAGAATCGGTCCAGGGCACTGACGGCGCGGCGATCGTTGCCTCTGGCGAGCAGATGAAGGACCGTATTCAGGTGGAGGTGCTGAAACTGGAATCCAGCGAAGACATCTACACCATTACCCTCGGTTTCAAGAACAGCACCGACACCCAGCTGCGCCTGATCAATCTCGGCCAGACCGGTGTGCTGCTGGCCATCGACCAGGCCGGTTACGCCAACAAGCTCACTGGCCTGGACAACCCGGACGAAGTCACCATCCCGCCGAAAACCGCCGTGCGGCAGAAGTTCGTGTTCGAAGGCATGAACGAAGCGATGACCACCGTGCGGTTGTGGGGCAAGGATTATCCCCTCAAGAAATGAGCAAGGACGCACCGTCCCCCCATCGAACAGGGCCGGTGCTCACTTGACCAAGCGAGTATCCAGGCCGAACCGCTCCTGCGAGACCAGCCTGAACTGATCCGCCGCCAGGTCGCAGCTCACCAGCAGGTTCCAGGAATGCTGGGTCACCGCCGAAGGAATCAGCACGAAGGGGTGCTGCGCCAGCAACGCGTCAGCGAACTGCTGCTGATTGGGCGAGGGGCGAGCCGGAGCCAGCCAGTTCGGGTTGGGCACGTCTTCGGCCTGGACCACTTTGATGAGCGCCGGATCCAGCACCTCGAAGCAGGTCAGCAGATGGGGCACCGTGTCCAGGGCATCGAACCCCAGGTGCGCCGCCACCTCCAGAATGGCCGTGGCCGGGTCAGCCGAAGCGTAGATGACCCGTCGTCCGGGCGGGTTCCAACGGCCACCGCTTCGTTGCGCACCAATGCCGCTGTCCCACGTCTGCCTGTAGACCTCGCGATCAAGGCGCCAAGCGTGCCATCGCCCCTCCCAGGGCAAAGGATTCACTGGTAAACCCCGTGTTCGATCCGGGTCAGGTAATCCTCCACCACCTGGAAGCCCAGCGCGTTGTCGATCAGTTCCAGTGGCACGTGGCCGTCCAGGTACTTGCAGGGCTTTCTCAACCAGTCCTCCGCCAACGACTGGCTGCCAAAGACATTGATGGCCTGTTCCAGGACCTGGGCGTACTGGAAAGCCACCGTGCTCTGCTGCGGGTTCAGGCGAATGGGCTGGGTCTCCTTCGCCAGGCGCTGGACGGTCCTGACGGACTTGCCGGTAATGCGCTGAACCAGATCATGCTCCAGGTACAACGTGGACGTGGACAGCATCTCCTTGACGTCGCTCAGGTAAAAACCTTCTTGCGCGTAGCGGATGATCAACAAGCGCTCATCCCCCTTGCGGCCCTGTAACAACACTTCGGTAGGCTTCCTGCTGGCCTTCTTCGCCCTCGCCGTGGTTTTGACGATTGAAGCGTCTGCTTGCTTGGCTACGGACATGGCATTGACCTTTCTGCGACATTTGTCGCCATGTTAACGCCAAATGTCGCAAGCGCGGTAACTCCGTTCGTCGGTCTTGGCGAATACGGTTTCAGGCATCGAACTGTCCTCACGATAGAGACTGGGCATCGGATGCCCGAGGGGGGCGCCGTGGCAGAGTCAGATCGTAAGGGGAGCACTTCCGAGGGCCAACCCTAAAAAGCTGTCGGAGACTTCTTCGTTTTCGGCTCGAAATTCAACGCAAGCACACTCACCAACACGATGACGGTTCCTGTCATGACCATTATCGAGGGACGCTCGGCCAACACCAGGGCGGCCATCGACATCGCGGTGGGCGGTATCAGGTAAAGCGCCATTGTTGCTCGACTCACGTTGCTGTGCGCCAGCACATAGGCCCAGGCGAGATAAGCCAACGCGCTGGGGAAAACGCCGAGGGTCAGCACCGCCAGGTTCACCGATGCCGAGGCCTGGCGCGCCGCGTCCGCCAAGCCCGGTGCAAACACGAACAACAGGAGGGTGCCTGACCACAGGGTGTAGCACACCATGGTCAATCCGTCGTAACGATGGGCGTGGCGTTTTTGCAAAGAGAAATACAGGCTCCAGGACAGCGCCGCCAACAGGATCAACAGCCCATGGGCGTCCACCGCTCCCCAGCCATGATCCCCCGCGACCACCACGGCGGCGCCCAATAGCCCGCACAACACACAGCCCCAGCGCCAACCACAGACGCGTTCCTTGAAGACCCATTGCGCCAGCAACGTGCTGAACAGCGGCGTGGATTGAGCCAGCACGCTGGCCGCACCGGCACTGACACCCCGCTGTCCGTAATTGAGCGCAATGTGGTGCAGACTCACGGCCAAAAAACCCAACACCGCCAGCAGCGGAAAATCCCTGAGCCGCGGCCGGGCAATCCCCTTCACCGTCGCCACGAGGGTCATGAACAGCGAAGCGATAAGGAATCGCATCAACGCCAGTTGACCGGGCGCGTAGGCCTGCAAGCCAATGTGGATACCAATCGGTGAATAGGCCCAGCAGACAATCACGAACAGCGTCGCCAGTAGAACCTTCACGTTCGGTTTGCGCAGGCTCTTGGCGCCTTCGAACGACATGCCACGGGTTTGCATCCTGAGTTCCTGCACAGGGCCTATTTGCCTGGGAGTATCGAAACCTCTCCCACCTCAGCACAAGTGACTTAAACTCAATCCATCATTCACTTTGGGTGAGCCATGGAACTGTCCCAACTGCGCATGCTCAAGACGGTCTGCGACACCGGCAGCATTGCCCGTGCGGCCGAAGTGCTGCACTGCGTACCGTCCAACATCACTGCGCGCCTCAAGTCCTTGGAGCGGGAACTGGGCACCGCGTTGTTTTTTCGTGAAGGTCGCGGCCTGCGGATCAGCCCGGCGGGCGAAGTGTTCCTGGACTATGCGAAAAAAATCCTGAGCTTGACGGAACAGGCGCGCCACGCGGTTGGCCCTGACAGTACGCCGAGCGGGCCCCTGCGCATTGGCGCCATTGAGTCCAGCGCCAGCGGGCGCCTGCCGCAACTGCTGGCGAAATACCACGCCCGATACCCGCAAGTGTCCCTGGAACTGAGCACGGGAACCTGGTCCCAACTGCTGGATGATAGTCAGCGCCACCGCCTCGACGGCGTGATCGTCGCCGTCGACATCGAGCGGCCTGGGCTCAAACGGGTGGTGACGTATCGCGAAGACCTGGTGCTGATCGCGTCCGAATCCCACGGACCGTTGCGCAGCGCCGCAGACCTTCGAGGCAAGGCGATCTTCATGTGGCCTTCGGGCTGCCCTTATCGCCTGGCGCTGGAGCAATGGCTGCTGCGTCACGGTCAAGTGCAACCCATCGTCAGCATCGCCAGCTATGGCGCCATCGTCGGGTGTGTCAGTGCGGGTGCCGGCGTCTCGCTGGTGCCGCGCGGGATCTATGAACAATACCGCCAGGGCGCCGGCTGCAGCGGGTATGAGTTCGCCGAACTGACGGGCATCGACAACCTGTTCTACTGGCCTGAAAACGCCGGCCAGCACCCTGCCAGGGAAGCATTCCTGGCCATGCTACAAACGGAGTTCGAGCCATGAGCCGAGCGGCCGGACAGCCTTCCCGCCGCGTTGGGCAGAAGTCGTGCTACAGCGGGCCCAAGGCAACCCCGGAAGGTTCGAATCGCTCGCTCGTGTCCATCTGGATGCTGCGCAGCGCGGCGGTCTCCAGGTGCGAGGCATAGAGCTGCTCTGAAAAGTACCCGATCAGGATGGAGCGACGACGCGCACCGTTCACATTCAGGCTGGCGGCGTGAACCAGTTCGGCGTCAAAAACCAGAATGTCACCGGCGCAACCCGACAGTTGGACGGAGCGGGACTCGTCAGTGAAATCGAAGGAGGGGGCTTGCGGGTCGGGGCGATGGCTGCCGGGCACGAGGCGTGTCGCACCGTTCTCGGGGCCATAGTCGTCGAAGAACGCCAGGGCGACGGCCGTATCGCCGGGGCGCTGGGCCGACAGGTCGCGGTGCAACTGCTGGTGGCCGCCGCCCGCCAGGGGCTCGCGCCCTTCCACTTGCGCCAGGAAGAACCGTTCGCCGATCACTTCGCCCACCGCTGCCAGCAACGGCGGCAAGCGGCACACCGCCTGAATCTGCGCATCACCCTCAAGCAGCGAATGTCGCCAGTCCCAGCCCCGCGGTGTCGGCCATTGATCCGAGGGCCGGACACCCGCATCGAACACGACGCGCAGGCCTGCCAGCCATTCGGCCGGGATCGCCCGGCGCAGCAGGACATAGCCATCCAGGTGGAGCCGTTCGCGGTCTGTCATGGTGACGCCCATTTCCTTATGTTCAGGGGGCCTTCTCCAGGCTAGCCCGACACGAGACTTTTCGCCTCGTGACATCCAGGTTCAGCCGGCCATGGACTCGCGGCTGAAACCAGGCCCTGAATCGTCCCCGGGAAGCCAAGATGGTGCTGCGCCATGCCGATTCTGCCTCTCTCTGGAAAGGTTCGTCCCGCGGGCGTGTGGATGCAGAGCGCTTACCGTATCTGATACAGCACAGCAGCCCCTGGCTTGGGTTCGAAAGCCGGCACCGTGCGCTGCTGGAGGGGCGTCCCCGTTGCGTCCCAAACCAAGGTGTCCGAGGGGTACTCGTCCTTGCGGGTCATGGCGTCGATCTGCTTGGCGATCACTTGCGAGCTTGCAGGCACTTCGGGGTTCCATTCGAATACGCCGACCCTGCCGTAGAACACCGCCGGCGCATCGGCATCGAGACGCCGATCGGGACACATGACCAAGCCGCGATCGAGCATCACCCGCAACGCGCCGACAGGCACCGCCTTCACCGTGGGCGTGGTGCGCTCAGTGCTGTGGCCAGGGCAGACATTGGCCGAGCGAGTCACCATGTCCTCGACCACTTGATTATCGGATTGGGCCTGCGCCGAAAAGGCAACGGCAGACAGGGCAAGCACTACAAGGTTTGACTTCCAGGGCACTCGAAACCTCCTATGGAAAAAAGACTCCAGCGTTGCGGGCCGCCACCCTGCCAAGAACAGTTCGTTGTCAGGGGGCACACTTGAAGACTACCACGACGTTAGTTTGTTCCACTTCTCGATTGAGGTGCTGATTCAATAGCCAAGGCCGTTAGAAAAGGACGGTATCGATGAAAGCTGCAACATTGGAAGAGGTCGGCGAGGCACTAAAAATTCCGAACAACTGATTCTCGAAACCAACGGCGTGTCATCCAGGCGGATCGGGAAATCCGGTTCAGGGCCCCCAGCAAGACACCGGCACAGTCGCCAGCGGTCACGAAAAGCCCCGACACCTCACACCAGACGCTTCTGTACCCAACGCCGATATTGCCGGGTGCGCCAGAGCACCGCGAGCTGCTGCAAGATCAGCGCGCGCAATGGCGACACCGTCGGGTCGGGCTGCTTGTCGCGGCTGAGTTTACTCAGCTGGAACTTGACCACCGCCATGTTGGCCAGGGCCGCGAAGGCTTTGTTCTTCCAGGTGATCGGCGGCAGTTGAGGGGCGCTGTCCTTGCCCTGGCGCCAATCACGAGGCAGGCCCGGGTCGATGGCCAGCGCCGTCCCGATGCCCACCATGTCCACCCCACTGGCCACGACACTCTCAGCCACCGGGCGTCGGCGCACACCGCCGGTGACCATCACGGGCATCTTGGCGACGGTCTGGATGTCGCGGGCAAACTCGACGAAATAGGCCTCACGCGCCAGGGTACGCCCATCGCGCGCATCACCCTGCATGGCGGGAGCTTCGTAACTGCCGCCCGACAGCTCCACCAGGTCCACCCCCAGATCGTTGAGCCACTCGACGACCTTCCTGGCGTCGTCGGCCGTGAACCCTCCGCGCTGGAAGTCAGCGGAATTCAGTTTGACCGCCACCGCAAATTCCGCGGACACCACCGCCCGGACGGCCTTGACGATGTCGAGCAACAGGCGCGCGCGGTTTTCCAGGGAGCCGCCCCACTCGTCCGTCCTCTGGTTGGTCAGCGGTGAAAGGAACTGGCTCAACAAGTAACCATGGGCAGCGTGGATCTGCACCCCGTTGAAACCGGCCAGCTCGCCAAGGCGCGCGCTGCGGGTAAATCGCTGGATGACCTCTTCAATCACCGCCGGGGTCATGGCGTGAGGCGTTGAGAAAAGCTTGGACATGGAGCCCAGGTCCAGCGGCACAGCAGATGGTGCCCAGGCCTTTTGCCCGAGATTGGCCTGCATCTGGCGACCTGGGTGGTTGATCTGCAACCAGAATTGCGCACCGCCGGATCGACCCACACGTGCCCAGCGCTTGAACTTGTCCAGTTGCTGGTCATCCTGCAACACCACGCCCCCCGGACCGGTCATGGCACGGCCGTCGACCATGACGTTGCCTGTGATGATCAGGCCGGCTCCGCCATCGGCCCACGCCTGATACAGCCGCATCAGGGCTTCGGAGGGCGCCTGGTCGGCGTCCGCCATGTTCTCTTCCATGGCGGCTTTGGCAATTCGGTTCTGGATGGTCGAGCCGTTGGGAAGGATCAGGGGGTCGAACACACTCATGGGGCAGTCCTCAGCGGGGGGAGGCAGCCACCTTAAGATTGAAGTCAACTTTAAGGTCAACAGATTTTTTTCAGCTTCAAACCCTGCGTGCTTTTTTCCCCTTGGACGTCACCCCGTCCTGACGGGCTGGGGCTGCCCTCGCCCCTTCTTCACGCAGGCGGTGCAACAACAATTGCGCGTTGTCGGCACACGCCACGCCCTCGGGCTTGCCCTCGATGCCCTTGATGACCAGCAGCAGCTGGGCCTTGTTCTGGGCCAGTCGCTGCTGCAGGATTTCGATTTCCTCGACCTTTTGCCTGAGCCCGCCAAGCAGCTCTTCCTCCTGCCAGCCGTTGGCGTCCACCGGCATCAATTGCCGGATCTGCTCCAATGAAAACCCTGCCGCTTGGGCACCCGTGATGATCTGCAGGATCCACTCGGTCTCAGGCGCATAGTCACGATAACCGTTGGCCTTGCGCTCGACCGACCGGATCAGACCGCTCGCCTCGTAGAAGCGGATGCGCGAGGGCGCCAACCCGCTGATTTTCGCCAGTTCACCAATCCTCATCGCCGCTCCAGAACACCCATTGACCTTGAAGTTGACTTTAACCCTGCAGGCACCGGGCAGCCAAGTGACTCACGGTTTCGGCGACGGCCGCTGCAACCCTGCAAGGGAGCGAAACCGGAAACTTTATTTTTGATATCGACTACCGCAATATATGGAAATATATAGCGCTTGAGCCGCGCCTTTCATGCCAAGGGAATGAACGATGAATGCTGTCTCCAACAACAAAGAAGCGGTCGGTGAGCGCTATCAGCTTGAAACGATGCGCCATGCACAGCAGATGACCTGGAAGGCCATCGATCAGATCGCCCGCGCCATCACCCCCGGCATGCGCGAATCCGAGGCGCAGGCACAAGGCAAGACGATCCTGGCGCAAATGGGCATGGACCGGATCTGGCACCCCTTGCTGGTGCGCTTCGGCGCCAACACGCTCAAGACGTTCAAACAGCGCTCCGAGGGCGATCCCGAGCTGGGAACCGACGATATTTTCTTCATCGACATGGGCGTCGTCTGGCAAGGCCATGAGGGTGACGCCGGGGCGACCTTCACCACGGGCTCCGACCCGCAGATGATTGCCTGTGCCGCAGCCGCCAAGACACTGTTCGACCAGGTCGAGGGCTTCTGGCGCAGTGAACAGGTATCCGGGGTGGCGCTTTACGACTTCGCAGCCGCCCAGGCGAAAGCCATGGGCTGGACGCTCAACCTCGACATCAAGGGCCACCGGGTCAGCGACTTCCCCCATGCGATTCATCGCGGCGGCGACCTCGGGAACCTGGCGCAATACCCCAATACCGGCCTGTGGATCCTGGAAATCCAATTGGCCCATCCTGAGCGCCCGTTTGGTGCGTTTTATGAGGACTTGTTGATCTGAGCGAACCCGATGCTCGAAGAATGCCCGTGTGAACAGCAGCCACGGGCTTCAGCCGACCGGTTCATCCATCGCTTCCGAACGCGCAACCCTCACTGGGCCATCCATCCGAGGGGCGACCCGATTCAAGGTCAGCTCTGCGCATAAACCGCCTCCAGGCTTGTTGTAGAGCCTTAAGTCGCAACCAATCTTGTTGGCGATCATCTCTACAATCGACAGCCCCAACCCGGCGCCCTTCGCATTGCCCCGGCTGTAGAAGCGCTCGAACAGTCGGCCCATTTCCTCTTCATCGATCCCCGGCCCCTGGTCTTCCACGCTCAGGCAATGGGCGCTGATCACCACCTTCACTTCGCTGCCGGGCGGGGAAAAGTTGAGTGCATTGGTCACCAGGTTCTGAAGTGCAATGGCCAACGCCACGGGTTCGCTCTCTACCCAGCATTCCTCATTGCCTTCCAGCACCAGCTCCACGTCTTTTTCCATGGCCAGCGGCGTCAGTTCGGCCAGTTCTTCGCGCACCAGTTCGGTCAGTTGCACACGGCTGCGCTTGGGGTTTTTCAGTTGTGGCTCGATGCGGGCCATGGTCAGTAGTTGGCTGCCGATGCGCGTGGCGCGATCTACACCGTTTACCAGGAAGTCCAGCGCCTCGTACCGCTGTTCAGGCGTGTCGGCGTTCTGGGCGTTCTGGGCATGGATGCGCAGGATCGCCAGGGGCGTGCGCAATTCATGGGCGGCATCGGCGATGAAGCGACGTTCGCGTTCGAGCAACTCGTCCACCTGCACCAGCAACCGGTTGAGCGCGGTCTGCATGGGTTCCAGGTCGCTGGGAAGTGGCTTCAGATGAAGCGGCTGCAAGGTTTCAGCCGTGCGCCCACGAATGGAGCGGGCCATGGCGCGCAGAGGCTTGAGCCCCCAGCCGATGACCAGCCAGATCAGCACGGTCAGCAGCGGCACGCCAATCAGGGTGGGCCAGAGGGTGTGGCGCACGATGCGCTGGATCAGGTCCTGGCGGATGTCATCGCGCTCGCCCACCCAGATCAGCAGGCCCTGTTGCGGGTCGGCCAGGAGGAAGGCGCACCAGTCGTTGCCATTGAGCAGCAGATCGTGGGAGCCGAGGGTCGTCGGGGGTGCCGCGAGCGCAGGGGCCTGCGCGGAACGCACCAGCAACTCACCTTCGCTGCTCCAGACCTGGAAGGTCAACCGGGTTTCATAAGGATGGGCCACGCCGTCCTCGCCCACGCGGCTCATGGCCTGGTCGAAGGCCTGGTACAAGCGGTCCCAATCCGCTTCGCCAGGGTCGCGCTGGCGCAGCACGCCTTGCAGCAGGCGCGCGCTTTGGGCCAGTTGGGCGTCATAGACCTCCTCGATTTCGTGGTGGCTGTCGCGCAGCACCAGCCAACTGATCAAGGCGTCTCCGAGCAGGATCAGCACCAGCACCGGAACGAGGATGCGCGCTCGTACGGAATTCATGGTTTGAGCGCCAGCACATAGCCAACACCGCGCACGGTGCGGATCAGTTCGGTGGACAGCTTTCTACGCAGGTTGTGGATCAACACTTCCAGCGTGTTGCTCTCCACCCGTTCCTGCCAGCCGTACAGCGCGCGGGACAAGCGCTCGCGGGTCACCACTTTGCCGGGGCGCACCATCAATTGGTGCAACAACTGGTACTCCATGGGGGTGACGATGATGTCGGCGTCCTGGTAGCGCACCTGCTGGGTGGCCGGATCGAGGCTGACGCCGGCGTGTTCGAGCATCGGTTGCGCGCGGCCCTGGCTGCGGCGCAACAGGGCTCGGACGCGGGCCTTGAGTTCCTCCACGTCGAAAGGTTTGACCAGGTAGTCGTCGGCACCGGCGTCGAGGCCGGCGATGCGCTCGGCGGTGCCGTCGCGAGCGGTGAGAATCAGCACCGGCAAGTCATGCTGTCCGGCGCGCAGTTGTTGCAGCAGGTCAATCCCGTCGAGCCGTGGCAGGCCGAGGTCGAGCAACAGCAAATCGAAGCTTTCGCTGCGCAAGGCGTGCAAGGCCGCGGCGCCATCCTGCAACCAGTCCAGGGTGTAGCCTTCGGCAGCCAAAGCCACGCGAATCCCTTGGCCGAGGGCACGGTCATCTTCGACAAGCAGTAGGCGCATGGCAAAAGTCTCTGGAGGAATCGGCGGCATCATGCCGGGTTCTGATCGGGGTTATTTCGGCAAAGATGTTACGGCTCGTTGCAAACTAAGATTGTCCTAAGGTTGGTTTTGCATTGTGAAATCTCCCACATCTGCTGAGAGCTTTTCCATGCGCAAAATTCTCCTGCTGTCCCTGATCATCGCCAGCCCTCTGGCCTTCGCCGGCCCGCAATGCACCACCGCCGAGCGCTCGCAATGGCAAGACGAAAAAGCCTTCCAGGACAAACTCAAGGCTGACGGCTACACCATCAGCAAATTCAAGGTCACTGACGGCAACTGCTACGAGATCTACGGTTTCGACAAGGACAAGCGCAAGGTCGAAATCTACCACGACCCGGTCACCGGCAAGGCGGTGAAGACGGAGATCAAAGGCTGATGCCCGGCGAATCCCTGCGCTTGTGGGACCCCTTGGTGAGGCTGTTCCATGCCTCCATTGCCGGGGTCTTTGTCGCCAACTACTTCTTCAACGAAGCCGGCGACGATTGGCATGTCTGGCTGGGCTACTACGCCATGGCCTGGCTGCTGGTACGAACCGTGTGGGGATTTGTCGGACCGCGCAGTGCACGTTGGGCGGACTTCTGGCCTACCCCCAGAAGGCTCAATGCCCACGTGCGCTCGTTGCTCAACGGTCGCCCGCAACATCGCCTGGGCCACTCGCCCATTGGCGCGCTGGTGATGCTGTCGATGTTGCTGGCGTTGCTGCTGATCGGCGTCAGCGGTTTCCTGATGCAGGAAGTCGACGCCTTGTGGGGCGCCGATTGGCCGCTCCAGGTCCATGAAACGGCCGCCAATGGGCTGCTGGCCCTGGTGTGTATCCACGTGCTGGCGGCGCTGTTTGAAAGTGTCCTGGTGCGGGACAACCTGCCGTTATCCATGCTCACCGGTCGCAGGAAGCGCCTGCCGGATGAACGTGGGCAGTAATTTCTCTTGCCACGGGTTCCCTATGCGCTCCACCTTATTGATTGGCCTCTTGCTGGGAGTGTTCTTCGCGGCCTGGCAAAGCCATCCGCCCCATGTGTTGGCGCCGTTTGCCCAGGTCGCTTCGAACACCGCAAACGTCGATGCACCGACGCAGTACAGCAGCCGATTCGTGTCCACCCAGCTCACGGATTTCGTGCATTCCTCATCGGTCACGGCCCTGCCCGGCGGCGACCTGATGGCCGTGTGGTTCGCCGGTTCGCGCGAAGGCGCCGCCGATGTGCAGGTGCGCACCGCCCGCTTTGATGCGCGCAGCGGCGAATGGGGCGCCGAACAGGTACTGGCCACGCGGGAAAGCACCCGCGATGGCACCCAACGTCACATCCGCAAGCTCGGCAACCCGGTGATCGCCCTGGCGCCGGATAATCGCCTGTGGATGTTCTACGTATCGGTCTCGGTAGGCGGCTGGGCCACCAGCGCGATCAACGTGATGGTCTCTGATGACCTTGGTGCCAGCTGGACAGCGCCCCGGCAATTGGTGACGTCGCCGTTCTTCAACATCAGCACCCTGGTCCGCGCCGCCCCGGTGTTCCACGCCGACGGCTCCATCGGCCTGCCGGTGTACCACGAGTTCATGGGCAAGTTTGCCGAGTACCTGTACCTGAGCGCGGACGGCGCCGTGATCGACAAATTCCGCATCAGCCGTGGCAAGAACGCCCTGCAACCGACCATCGTGCCGCTGGACGGCCAGCGCGCCGTGGCGATGTTGCGCTATGCCGGCGACACCCATCACCGCGTGCTGGCCAGCCGCACCGCGGACGCCGGGCAAACCTGGAGCCCGCCGTACCCACTGGAGCCCGCCAACCCCAATTCGTCGCTGGCGGCGGTGGGCACCGCGGACGACGGTTTGCTGGTGGCCCTGAACGACCTGCAGGACGGCCGCTTCAAGCTCAGCCTCTACAGCACCGACGCCCAGCTCAGTCAGTGGCGCACCGTGGTGGAACTGGATCAGTCGCCCGACCCGCTCGGTCAGCCGTTTTCCCCCGAAGCCTATAAAGCAATCATTGGCGAAGGCTTTCGCGCCTCCAGCGGTGCGAAACGGTTACCGCTGGCGCAACGCTTCCTCAGCAACCTCGACTACCGCGTATGCAAGCCCCAAGGCTGCGATTTCGAATACGAGTACCCGTACTTCAGCCGCAGCCCGGACGGCATGTATCACCTGGTGTACTCGTGGAATAACACGTTCATCAAACATGTCAGCTTCAACGAAGCCTGGCTGGCGGAGCGTCTGTGATGGTTTCTCTGTGGCAGGCCCACTTGAGTTTCGTGCTGCTGGGGTTCGTGCTTTTGAGCACGCTCCGGTTCACCGCACCCTGGCGGCCATGGCTGTTGCCAATGCTGGCGGCGGTGAGTTTTGTGCAGGTCAATGAGCTGCCGTTGGCGGCGTACGTGCGCAGTTTTACCGATGACTTGGCCATCAGCACGCTGGTGCTGCTGGCGTGGGTCGTGCTCAACCGCCTGGGCGTGGTGCCGCCGCTCGCTCGACGGCACCAGGTGCAAATGTGGCTGCTGTTCGGTCTGTTGAGCCTGGTGCTCTACCCCGCCACGCTGGGCCTGACCTATTTCGACCCCTACCGCTGGGGCTTCAACCCTCGACCGATGATCGTGCTGGTGGCAGCGGCGACGCTGCTGATGCTGTGGCTGAGGCATGCGTTGGCGGTGGGGATGCTGGCGATCGGCACGTTGGCGTTCGCCTTGCGGCTCAAGGCCTCGGAAAACTATTGGGATTATCTGATGGACCCATTGCTGGCCGGCTACTGCCTGATCGCCGGTGCAGGGTTGTTGATCGGCATCGCCTGGCGTCCCCTTTTGAAATGGCACAGAGGTCAATGATGAGCGCGTTGCAATCACGCCGCTTGCGCTACGGCGTGGGCGCGATCGGGCTGGTATTTGCGTTGCTGGTGGCGCTGCGGCTGGTGTTCCTGCTGGGCTTTTCAGGTCTGGACTTGACCACCCCGGCGCTGCTGGAAACCCTGGGCATCGGCCTGCGCTTCGACCTGCGCCTGGCCGTGCTGCTCCTGCTGCCGCTGGCTGTGCTGGCGTGGCTACCGCGCTGGAACCTCAGCACCCTCCCGGCCCTGCGCTGGCTGGCGCGCGCGTATCTGGCTGTGGCCTTGGCGATGATCGGCCTGGTGTACATCATCGACTTCGGTCATTACGCCTACCTGGGCGTGCGCATCAATGCGACGGTACTGCGTTACCTGCAAGACGCGCAGATTTCACAACAGATGGTGTGGGAAACCTACCCGGTGCTATGGATCACCGCCGGCTGGCTGGCAGCGGTGGTGGCGTGGGTGTGGGCGTTGGTCCGCCTGGAGCGCTTGACCTTGGACCGCACGCCCACCTCCCACAACCGGTGGGCGCTGGCATCCGTCTCAGTGATGGGCGTGATCGCCGTGTTGCTGGCCCTGCTCGGCCGCGTCGCCAACCTCAACCTGGAAAACCCGGTGCCCCTGCGCTGGAGCGATGCATTCTTTTCCGGCAACAGCCAAGTGGCCGCCGTGGGGCTGAACCCGGTGCTGTTTCTGTACGACACCCTGAAAACTGGCCAATCGCAGTTCGATGAAGCCCTGGTGCGCCAGTATTATCCGCAAATCGCCAAGTACCTGGGGGTGGATCGGCCGGATGCCCGGCAGTTGGACTTCAAGCGCCATCAAGGCGTACAGCCCTATCGGCTGGCCGGCGAGCGCCCGCCGAACGTGATCTTTGTGATGCTCGAATCCCTCGGCACCAGCGCCGTCGGTGCCTACGGCAACCCACTCAATCCCACGCCGAACCTGGACAAACTCGCCACGCAGAGCTGGTTCTTCAAGCATTTCTACGTGCCGGTCACGGGCACCGCCAAGACCGTCTGGGCCAGCATCACGGGCGTACCCGACGTCACCCGCCAGGAAACGGCCACGCGCAACCCGCTGATCACCCGGCAGCACACACTGATCAACGCGTTCGAAGGCTATCGGAAGTTCTACATGATCGGCGGCAACGCCGGTTGGGCCAATATCAATGCATTGATCCGCCAGAGCATCGACGATGTGCAGCTGTTTGAAGAGAGCGACTGGCGATCGCCACGGGTGGATGTGTGGGGCATTTCCGACCTGGACCTGTTCAAGGAGAGTGACGAACGGCTGCGCGCCGTCCCCAAGGACCAGCCGTTCTTCGCTTACCTGCAAACCTCCGGCAACCATCGCCCCTTCACCATCCCCAAGCACAACGACGGCTTCCAGGTGAGTGATGTGACGCTGGAACAAGCCCAGGCCGCCGGTTCGCGCAGCGTCGAGCAATACAACGCGGTGCGCCTGCTGGACTACAACATCGGCCGTCTGATGGAGATCGCCAAGGCCGGCGGCTACTACGACAACAGCATCTTTGTGTTCTTTGGCGACCACAACACACGCATCAGCCAGATCCCGCACATGGCGCCCGCCTTCGAACAGCTGGGTCTGGAAAGCAACAACGTACCGTTGCTGATCCACGCCCCAGGCCTCGCGCCCCGCGTGATCGAAGAGGCCGTCGGCCTGGCCGACCTGTTGCCCACCGTGGCGGGCCTGGCAGGCATCCCCTTCACCAACGGCGCCATGGGCCGGGACATCCAGCAGCCCGCCCCCGAAGGCGAACGCGTGGTGCCGCTGGTGTTGCGCGAAGGCACCTTCCCGATCATCGGCGGCGTGACCCAACACTTCCTGCTGCAGATGCAACACGACGGCAGCTCACCTACCCTGCATGACCTGGCCTCGCCAACGCCCCGAGAAGACGTGGCCGCGCAACACCCTGAAGAGTTCCTGCGCTTGCAGGAACTGACGCGCGGCCTTCACGAAAGTGCGCGTCTGATGCTGCATCGCAACGTTCGTTAGCCGTGGCCAATAAGCGGTGATCTGAAGAACAGCGCGACCTCCGCCTTCGAGGTCGCGCGCAGCGTCAGCGAAAATCAGCACGTTTTCGATAGCAGTCCAGAAGCCAAGCCCACCCCTGTCGTCTCGCGAACGGGACAGACGTCTTCGTGCCTTAAAAAATATTCCCTTTAAAAACAATTAGCTAATGGAAATTTCAATGTATTTCCAAAAATTAGCTTGCGCGCTAAATTTCAATGCGATAATTTTCACTCAACTTCTTAGCGCGCAAACATTTAAGGCGCTAAAACCTAACCAGCACCGTCCGCATCTACTCTCAGGAGAAAGACCATGAAAGCACTCTACACCGCTGTAGCAACCGCCACTGGTGGCCGTGATGGCCGCGCTGTTTCGAACGACGGCATCCTCGACGTGAAGCTGACTACCCCCAAGGAACTTGGCGGCGCCGGCGGTGCGGCGACCAACCCTGAGCAACTGTTCGCCGCCGGTTACTCGGCCTGCTTCATCGGCGCGCTGAAATTCGTCGCCAGCCAGGGCAAGCGCAAGATCCCGGACGACGCCTCGATCACCGCCCACGTCGGCATCGGCCAGATCCCCGGCGGTTTCGGCCTCGACATCGACCTGCACATCAGCCTGCCGGGCCTTGATCAAGCCGATGCCCAGGCGCTGGTCGACGCGGCCCACCAGGTCTGCCCGTACTCCAACGCCACCCGCGGTAATGTCGATGTGCGCCTGCACGTCTCGGTCTGACGTCACGGGCCTTCCCGAACGTGCACACCGCCACAACAGGCAACCACCCGCTTCTTCTTTTTAAAGGTAATGACTCATGAAAAAGCTTCTTTCTGGCCTGGCCCTCGCCACCGCTTTCGCAGCTGCCGGTCTTGCAAACGCGGCCGACGTCAAACCCACTGTCGTGCTAGTGCATGGCGCTTTCGCCGACTCTTCGAGCTGGAACGGCGTGGTGAAAATTCTGGAAAAGGACGGCTATCCGGTCATTGCGGCGGCGAACCCTTTGCGGGGCGTCAGCAGTGATGCCCAGGCCGTGGCGAGCATCGTCAAGAACATCAAGACGCCGGTGGTCCTGGTCGGCCACTCCTACGGCGGCTCGGTGATCAGTGAGGCGGCGTACGGCAACCCCAACGTGAAGGGCCTGGTGTACGTGGCAGCGTTCACGCCCGAGACGGGCGAGACGGCGGCGCAACTGTCTGGACGGTTCCCGGGCGGTACCCTGGCTTCGGCCTTGGCGGCCCCGATGGACCTGGCCGACGGCGGCAAGGATCTGTACATCCAGCAGGACAAGTTCCACGACCAGTTCGCCGCCGATGTACCTGAGGCCGAAGCACGCCTGATGGCTGCCGGTCAGCGTCCGGTCACCGTCGCCGCGCTCAACGAAGCCGCGACCGACCCGGCCTGGAAAACCATTCCATCCTGGTTCGTGTACGGCGACAAGGACAAGAACATCCCGCCTCAAGCCATGGCGTTCATGGCAGAGCGTGCCCATTCCAAACAGACCGTCGTGGTGAAAGGCGCCTCACACGTGGTGATGGTTTCCAACCCGAAGGTGGTGGCCAACCTGATCGAGAAAGCGGCGCAATAACACGCCCTCTGGCAACCGGGGACCGCTGGCAACAGGCAGCGGTCCTTGCTCATCTGCTGCAAGCTGCAACGGCCCGGCAGGCATTCCATCGGCACTGCACACGTCTAATCCTTGATGGCTCATGGCTATCTGTCGATAATCACGCCTCTTTAAAAAAGCACATAAGGATTTGCTGTGAAGAAGCTCTACCTGGCTCTACCGTTCTGCGCCCTGCTGCTTCAAGGCTGCGGTGTGACCATGACCCGCTACGAACCCAACTTCCAGAACGTTCAACAGCTCAAGCAACAGGAGCCCGTGCAGCCCGTGCGTGAAGCCCAGGTCGATGCCGATTCCGGCCAAGGGTCGCTGATGGTGCGCATGAACCCGATCTCTTCGCCTGCCGGTAGCGTTCCGCTGCACATCCAGGCAGCGATCAACGACGAACTGCGCCAGGCGGGTCTGCTGGACCCTCGCGCTGACCGTCAGTTGCAAGTCCGGTTGATCAAGAACCAGCTCACGGCCGGCATGGGCAGCGGTCATGGCGAGTTGTCCGCACGCTTCACGCTGCGCAAGGGCGATCAGGTTCTCTACGAAGCCACCAAGGACGTGCAGCGCGAATGGGACAGCAGTTTCTTCGGCCCGATCGCCATCCCGGCGGCCGCGAACAACTACAACCCGATGGTGCAGGACTTGCTCAAAAACTTGTACAGCGACCCGCAGTTCACTCAAGCGTTGAAGTAAGCAAAAAAAAGAGCCGCAATCGCGGCTCTTTTTTTCAGCGGTGTCAGCCCCGTGGAATGCGGGTGTCGACAGCGGAGTATTTCGTGCGGTTGTTGTCGACCCAGTTCTTCAACAGCGCATTGACCTGGCGGTTGAAGGTGTCAGTGACGGCTGCCTTGGGGGTATTGCCTGCCAGCGGCAGGAACCAGATGCCCATCCAGGTGTTGATCGCGTCATGGTTGTTGGCTTTGCCCAGTGGCTGGCCACGCTCATCCACGGTTTCCAGGCTCATGGTGTACTGGTCCGTTGCCAGTGCAGGAATAATCCCGAGCGAGAAACCACTGATGAACGCCAAGACCAACTGACCGCCGCCCGGCGCGTGGTTGTAGACCTTCAGGCGCAGGCTGTAGTCACCGGGTTGTTTCTGGAATTCGTCGAAAACCACACGGCCAAACAGCCCCGATTCATCGATGGTGCGTTTCAGCTCGGGCTTGAGCATGTCCCGGGCCTGCGGCACTTCGGTGGCCTTGGCACTGTCAGGTTCGCCCTGATAGAAATCGAAGTCGACATAGACGTTCGGCTTGTTCGAATAACCGGCCATCGAAGGCAGGTTCACTGGGGCGACTTCATCCTTGGTGAAGCTGGCGCAGCCAGTGAGGCTCAAGGCCAGGACAAGACCCATGGCTTTTGCAAATTGCATATCAACTTCCTTGCGTAATGTTCTAGTTGCCGCTCACGAAGAGGGGTGCGGATTCTAGCGGGATCCACCCGAAATCAAAAGGCCACCACTTGGATGGCCTCAATGCCTACATGCAATCGTGCAAACAAGCGGTCACAGATCCAGGGAGCCTCTGATCAAGGCGTTGAGCACCCCCTCGACATCGGCGTCCTGCTCGTTCAACAGGCACAGCGGAATGCCTTGCAGGGCGGCTTGCGAGCCAGCCAGCCCCACCCCCGTCAGGGCCAGTGGGCAAGCGATGTCCATCTGTAACGAACGCAGGCGCGTGGCCAGGAGGGGGTTGACAGGCGCCTGCAACGCAATCACCAGCGCCGCCGGCTGGATGGCCGCGCACACCAGGGCAAGCTCTTGCAAGGGGTGCCCGCAACCGAGCACGTCGATGCGTTGCTGCTTGCCGCCCAGCAGCACGGCGGCGCACAACAACTGCAGTTCGGCATGCCCTTCGGTGCCGGCCAGCAGTACGTGCGGCGCATCCGCCTGATCCCTCTGCAGGCGCAGCATCAGGCGATTGCGCAGGAACGTGTCGAGAAACAGCCATTGGCTGCACGCCCCCAACGCACTGCCCGCCGCCAGGTCTTGCCAGACCGGCATCAACACCTTGCGCAGTACCACAGCCTTGGGCAATAGCGTGAACAACCGGTGATAGAGGTCTTCCAGCGCCCGGGCATCGAAGGCCTTGGTGGCGTGCACGACGGCGGCACGCCAATCGTCAAGCGCGTTATCCTCGGGCGGGACCACCTCGTGCTGGCCTTCGAGCAGTTCGCCGACCTTGCTGATGGGCAGGCCACCGGCCGTCCAGCGCAGGATGTCGCGTATGCGCTGTACATCCTCGACCGTGTACAACCGATGACCACCGTCGGTGCGTTGCGGGCGGATCAACCCATGGCGTCGTTCCCAGGCACGCAATGTCACCGGATTGATGCCGGTCAGGCTGACCACGTCACGCATGGGCAGCAAATCGGGTGGGGTGGCTTCAGTCATACGAGGGGTTTATCCGAAAGGTGGCACATTCTAAACCCATACAGTCTTTCTGCGGCGAGCATCCGTAGGTCATCATGTGGCAAACCGCACCGACGCTTCGCACAGGTGCGCTACGCAGACCGCTGCATTATTTCGTGGGTGGGCCCAATGATCGACGCAAAGCTGCTGCAATTGATGGTCGAAAACTCCAACGATGGCATCGTCGTCGCCGAGCAGGAGGGCAACGACAGCATCCTCATCTATACCAACCCGGCCTTCGAACGCCTCACCGGCTATAGCGCCGACGACATCCTCTACCAGGACTGCCGCTTTCTCCAGCGCCAGGATCATGATCAGGCGGGCATCGCCGCTATCCGCGAGGCGATCAGCCAGGGCCGGCCCTGCCGTCAGGTCCTGCGCAACTATCGCAAGGACGGCAGTCTGTTCTGGAATGAATTGTCCATCACGCCCGTGCACAACGAGGCGGACCAGTTGACGTACTACATCGGCATCCAACGCGACGTTACGGCGCAGATTGCCGCCGAGGAACAGGTTCGCGCGCTGGAAGCAGACGTCGCGGAACTGCGTCGGCAACTCGCCGAGATCAATCGTTGAAACAAAAAACTGTACAAGAGGATTGACTTGTACAGATTTAACCGTACGCTTCAGCCATACCTGTACAACATTTCTTTTTTGTACAGGATTGCCTGGAGTGCCGTATGTCAGCCTACCTGCAGCAATTCGCCGAGGACTTTGCCAGTCTCACGGGAGACAACCTCGATGCACTGGAAAAGCTGTACAGCGAAGACATCATCTTCCGTGATCCCCTGCATCAGATCCAGGGCCTGAAGGACCTGCGAGCCTACTTCACCGAGCTGTACGCCAACGCCCACGACATCCGCTATGCCTTCACCAGCGCCGACGAAGTCCAGCCTGGGCAAGGTTACCTGCGCTGGACGCTGCAGTTCCGTCATCCACGCCTGGCCCGCGGCGAGCAGATCACCCTGCAAGGCTGCAGTCATTTGCAGTGGAGCGACCGGGTCCATTTCCACCAGGATTATTTCGACGCCGGCGCCCTGCTCTATGAACACATCCCGGTCATGGGCGGCGCCATCCGCTGGCTCAAGGGCCGGCTGGCATGAGCCGTTGCTGGCTGACCGGCGCCAGCAGCGGCATCGGGGCCGCGCTCGCGCAACACCTGCTGGAGCAAGGCCATCAGGTGGCATTGGGCGGTCGCCACGCAGATAGCCTCGCACCTCTGGCGGAGCGGTTTCCCGGCCAGGTATTGCTGGCCATCGGCGACCTCGACGACCCGGAGCAAGTGACCGGGATCGCCGCCCGGATCCAGCTTGCCTGGGGAGCGCTGGACATGGCGATCCTCAATGCCGGCACCTGCGAGTACCTGGAACCGGGCCATTTCGACCCCGCCGTGGTCGAGCGAGTGATGCGCACCAATCTCATGGGGGTCAGCCACTGCCTGGCGGCCGCCCTGCCCTTGCTGCGCAATGGCCAGCGACCCCACCTGGTGGTGATGGGCAGTTCGGTGACCTGGCTGGCCTTGCCCCGCGCCGGTGCCTACGGCGCGTCCAAGGCGGCCGTGCGCTATCTGGTGGAGTCGCAGCGTATCGACCTGGCCAGCGAGGGCATCGACGTCACCCTGGTCAGCCCCGGCTTCGTCGACACGCCACTGACCCGTCGCAACGACTTCCCCATGCCGCAACTGTGGTCGGCGCAGCGCGCCGCACGGCATATCGCCAAGCGTCTGCCCCGACGGCCGCTGGAGATCAACTTCCCCGGCATTTTCACCCTGGTGTTGCGCCTGCTCGGGGCCATGCCCGCGTGCCTGCGCCTGAAGCTGGGCCAACGCCTGGCCCGCCATGAACAGGATTGACGATCGATGCGTATAGCAATCATCGGCAGCGGCATCGCGGGCCTGACCTGCGCCCACCTGCTGTCACGCAAACACGAAGTGACGGTGTTCGAGGCCGCCGAATGGATTGGCGGTCACACCCACACCGTCGATGTGGCCTGGCGTGGCGAGCACTATGCCATCGACACCGGCTTCATTGTCTTCAACGACTGGACCTATCCGAACTTCATCCGCTTGCTCGATCAGCTCAAGGTCGCCTCACGGCCGACCGAGATGAGCTTCTCGGTGCATGACCCGCTCACCGGCCTGGAATACAACGGTCACGACCTGAACACGTTGTTCGCCCAGCGTCGCAACCTGGTGTCGCCGGGATTCTGGGGAATGCTGCGCGATATCCTGCGCTTCAATCGTCAGGCGCTCGCCGACCTGGACGAGCAGCGTATCGACGCCAGCATCACGCTGGGCAGCTACCTGCAAGCGCAGGGCTACGGCCAGCGCTTCATCGAGCACTACATCGTGCCGATGGGCGCGGCGATCTGGTCGATGTCCCCCGCGGATATGCTCGACTTTCCCCTGCAGTTCTTCGTGCGCTTTTGCCGCAACCACGGCTTGCTGTCGGTCAATCACCGTCCGCAATGGCGGGTCATCGAAGGCGGCTCGCGCAGTTACATCGCGCCGTTGTGCCAACCGTTCGCGCAACGTATCCGGCTCAACTGCAAGGTTCACCGGGTCAGCCGCGACGAAGGCGGCGTAACGCTGACCAGCGCCGCCGGCCCGGAACGCTTCGACAGCGTGGTGTTCGCCTGCCACAGCGACCAGGCCCTGGCGCTGCTGGAAGCGCCCAGCCCGCAGGAACGCGCCGTACTGGGGGCCATCCGCTACGCCGACAATGACGTCGTGCTGCACACCGACAGCCGCCTGCTGCCGCGCCGCAGGAGGGCCTGGGCCAGCTGGAACTATCGTCTCGGCGGCAGCGACCAGGCCCCGGCGGCCGTGACCTACAACATGAACATCCTGCAAGGTATCCAGGCATCGGAGACCTTCTGTGTAAGCCTCAACCAGACAGCGTTGGTGGACCCGGCAAAGATCATCGCCCGCTTCCAGTACGACCATCCGCAGTACAGCCTGGCCGCATCGGCTGCGCAAGCGGACCACGCGCAACTGCAAGGCCAGCAATTGAGTTACTACTGCGGTGCCTATTGGGGCAACGGCTTTCACGAGGACGGGGTGGTCAGCGCGCTGAAGGTGGCTGAGCATTTCGGAGAAACATTGTGAACAGCAGCCTTTGCCTGGGCTGGATCAGCCACCGTCGCCTGTCGCCACGGCGCCATGCCTTCCGCTACCGGATCGGCCTGTTCTACCTGGACCTGGACGAGCAAGCCTGGCTGCTCGGCCTGTCGCGCTGGCTGGGGCGCTGGCGCCTGGCACCGCTGAGCTGGCGCGAGAGCGACTACCTGCCGGCGCGGACCCGTCAAGGCGAGTCACTGGCCCAGGCCGCCCGCCTGCTGGTCGGACAGGCCACGGGACAAACACCCGAGGGCCCGGTCCACCTGCTCACGCAGTTGCGTTGCTGGGGCCTGTCGTTCAACCCGGTGAGTTTCTATTTCTGCCACGACCGCGACGGGCGCCTGGCGGCGATCCTGCTCGAAGTGCGCAACACGCCGTGGCGTGAGCGATTCCACTACGTGCTGCCGGTGCAAGACGACCTCGCCAAACCGTTCGCCGTGGCCAAAGCCTTCCATGTGTCGCCGTTCATGCCGATGGACATGGACTATCGCCTGCGATTCGCCCTGGACGAACAGCACGTGCGCATCCACATGGAGAACTGGCAAGGCACCGACAGGGTTTTCGAGGCCGACCTCGCCTTGCGCCGCCAGCCGCTGGATCGAAAGGCGTTGCATCGATACATCCTGGCGTTCCCCTGGATGAGCCTGCGCACTGTCTCGGCCATTTACTGGCAAGCCTTGCGCCTGTTGTTCAAGCGCACCCCAATCCATGACCACACGACCCGCCCGGGCGACCTGGCGCTCGGCCAACCTTGCGAGAACCCCGACCATGTCCAATTCCACCCTGAGCGTTAGCAAGTCCACGGGCCTGGCGCCTTTGCTCGGCGGGCTGGCCCGCACCGCCGTGCTCGCTCAACTGGGCAAGCTGCGCCACGGTCACCTGCGGCTGCTCAGCCATGGGCGGCAATGGAACTTCGGTGATGCCGCCAGCCCGTTGCAGGCCGAAGTGGAGATCCTCGACGACACCACCTGGAGCATGATCGCCGGCAACGGCTCGATCGGCGCGGGCGAGGCCTATATCCACGGCTTCTGGCGCAGCCCGGACCTGGCCTTGGTGACCCGCCTGTTCGTCGCCAACCTGGACGTGCTCGATGCCCTTGAAGGCGGCCTGGCGCGCCTGGGTCGCCCGGCCCTGCGACTGCTGCATCGGTTGAACCGCAACAGCCGACGCGGTTCCCGGCGCAACATCCTGGCCCACTACGACCTGGGCAATGCCTTGTTCGAGCGGCTGCTGGACCCGACCATGATGTACTCCGCCGCCCAGTTCGAGCACGCCGGGCAAACGCTGGAACAAGCCCAGTTGCACAAGCTGGAAAACATCTGCCAGAAGCTTGAACTGCGCCCCGAGGATCATCTGCTGGAGATCGGCTGCGGCTGGGGCAGCCTGGCGATCCACGCGGCCATCCGGCACGGTTGCCGGGTCACCACCACGACCCTTTCCGAAGCGCAGTACGCCTATACCGTGCAGCGCGTGCAGGCCCTGGGGCTGGAGCAGCGCGTGACGGTGCTGCGCGAAGACTACCGCGACCTCAAGGGCACCTTCGACAAGCTCGTCTCGATCGAAATGATCGAGGCTGTCGGCCACCGCTACCTGCCGGTGTATTTCCGCCAATGCGCGGCACTGCTCAAACCCGAGGGCCTTATGCTGTTGCAGGCGATCACCATCCGAGACCAGCGCTATGCCCAGGCACGGCGCTCGGTGGACTTCATCCAACGCTACATCTTCCCCGGCGGCGCCCTGCCCTCGCTGAGCGTGATGCTCGACACCGCCAGCCGTCACACCGCCCTCAACCTCGTGCACCTGGAGGATTTCGGCCTGGACTACGCCCGCACCCTGGAACATTGGCGCGATAACTTGCGACAGGCGCGTACCGAACTGACGACGCTGGGCTACGACGATACGTTCCAGCGTCTGTGGGAGTTCTACCTGTGTTATTGCCAGGGCGGTTTCCAGGAGCGCGCCATTGGTGTGGCGCACCTGCTCTGGGCCGCGCCCCAGGCACGGCGTGCAGCCTTGCCTGGACAGGCTTGATGCCCAGGCGATGGCTGGTCGCCAATGCCCTCTGGTTGCAGGTCGGCTGGTGGATCTGCGTACTAGGGGCTCAGCATCCCTGGCTGTTGTTGCTGGTGCCCGTCGGCCTGGCCCTGCATCTGTGGCTGTGTCCGGACTTCAATGGCGAGGTAAAGGCCCTGCTGCGCACCGCCCTGGTCGGTTGTGCGCTGGATAGCCTGCTAGGGGCGTTGAACGTATTCCGCTTCGACAGCTGGCCGCTGCCCCTGTGGCTGGCGCTGTTGTGGCTGGTCCTGGCCAGCGGCTTGCGCCACAGCCTGGCCTGGACCGGCCGGCCCGTCTGGCGCGCGGCGGTGCTCGGCGCAGTGGGAGGTCCGTTGGCCTACCTGGGCGGCGCCAGGGTGGCGCAGGTCGAGCTGCCGCTGGGCGTCATGGAAACGGGCATCCTGTTGAGCGCGGTCTGGGCATTGGCCTTTCCCCTGCTTGTGCGCCTCGCGGCGTGGCGCTGAGCCGCTGCCTCTCTACCACTGGCTAGCCAGCGTCAACGGCAGCCGCAAGGGCGCGATGGGGCCGTCACGCTGCCCACACATCTCATCATGCACCACATGCTGCACCAACGTGCACGGCACGGGTGGCAGATCGATCAGCAACTGGCGCAGCTCGGTGGATGAACGCAATCGAACAGGCTGGCCCTGGGCATCGCTCAGGGTGACCGGACCGGTACCGGTCATGGCGCGCAGGAGGTAGAAGCCGCCTTCCAGCGACAGCAACTCAAGCGCTTCGACTTCACCGGCCGTGACTCGCTCAGTGAGTTGACTCAAATTCATGGCGTGCCCTCCGGCAAGCGGCGGAAGAACAAGGTGATCTGGCCGATCTCCACCCCCAGTTTGCTCATGCTCGAACGGTTGATCAGGGTGTCTTCATCCATCAGGTACATCCAGTCGTCCAGGTCCACTTCCCAATGCCGTCCTTCCACGGGCAAGTCCAATCGGTAACGCCAACGCAGTGCGTTACCGGCCACTTCGCCCCGGGCCTCGCCGATCACATCCCCGGCGGTTCCGCGCCAACGACCCGGGCCGTCCGGCACAATCGTCCAGGTACGCTGCTGTCGCGTGCCGTCGCTGTAGAGGAAGTGTTCATCGAGGATCAGACGCTCGCCTTCACGGCGACTGTCGATGCGAACGTGGAAGCGCTTGACCACTTCTCCGGACCGCTTCTGGAACATCCCCCAGGCCTGCACCGGTCGCGAGAAGAACGCCGCCAGGTCCAAGCGCGGTTGTTCCCCGGCATAGTGCTCGACGCCGACATTGCCGCAACTGCCGAGAAACAGGCAGGCCACCAGCAAAAGTGCTTTGTACATGTTCAGGTCCCTCGGTCGTTGTCCGCCAGGCCTAGCAGGCGCTGGCGCAATTGTGGGTCGCGGGCCCGCGGATCCAGCCAGATGGCGAAGAACGCCCGGGCAAACACCGGGTCGGCCACTTCATGGCTGAGCTTGCCGTCCACGTAGAAGCGGCAACCCTTGCCCGGCAGGTACAGGCCAGTGATGCGCATGCCGGGGCGCACGTCCACGAATGCGGCCTGCATCGCCTGGGTCCAGGCCTCAACGGATTGGGCTGTCAGGCTGCCGGGGCCTAGCCGCTGCATTTCCTCGAGGCTGGCCTGCACCAGCGTTTCCCGGGATATCGATCGGTGATAAAGCAACTCCAGCGCGAAGGGCTGGTTCCAATCCTGTACCGGGCCGGCGGTCCATAACCGGGCGGTATACAGGCGCAGGCCGAACCAGGTGAAATCGCCCTCCCCCAGCCGTTGCGCGGTGGGCAGCGTCGTTCGCCAGTCTGCGGCGGCCGAGGCCATCACCGTCAGCATCAGGCAAAGGCAGGCCCAACGAACAGAGTGCGCCATGGAGAACCTGTAGAATACGAAAATATCTGTACAAGATTAGTTTCTTGTACAGATAAATTAAAAATTTGTATAGATTTATGCGCAGTCCCTGGTGAGGAGTTTTCATGCTGTACGTAGTCATGCTCGGCGGTCGTCACCCCCGAGCCAGCATCGAAGTACACGACGTGGTGTTCGCCCAAGCGGACTCACTCGAACAGGCGTACCCCCAACTGCGCCAGGCGTGGTTCGGCAGCCGTCAGGGTTTGCATATCGATTCCTGGCTGGAAATCGACGGCATCGACACCTACCGCGTCGAATTCAGCTCGATGGCCCCAGGCCCCGACGAACCCAAGCTGTTTTTCATCAACCTGGGTGGCTACGAGCGCGAAGTGTTTGGTGAAGCCCACCGCTACCTGCTGGTAGTGGCCCGAGACAAGGCCCAGGCCAAGCAATTGGGCAAGCGCCGCATGCCGGCGGATTGGCTCAAGGCCCACACCGACGCCGTGCTCCAGGTGGACGATTGCCTGCCGGTGGACTGGGTAAACGGCCACTACGTCCACCTGGTCACGGGGGCTCACAAGGGGATGGGTCAATACAGCGACTACTGCCTGATCTGAGGCGCCGGTTTGCGCGCTCGGTAGACGCCACGGGCGCTTTCGTAGATTTTCCAAAAATAGAAAACCACTCTGCGTTTTCTAGCGTTCTCTTCCGAAAATGAAGCGTCTAGCTTAGTCCGTGACACCAGGAACGCACGGCAAGCGCGCCTGGTGACCGACCATCAATGAAGGACGCGCAGCGTGCTCATCGGCTCGATCACACTGCCGCGTCTTGAGGAGAACGCGATGAAATACAAGACCCTGGGCAACACCGGCCTGCTTGTCTCTCGACTGTGCCTTGGCACCATGACGTTCAGCGACGGCAGCGGTATTTATAAACACATCGGCGATGTCGGCCAATCCGCGGCGGACGAACTGGTCAAGGCAAGTATCGATGCCGGCATCAATTTCTTCGACACGGCCGATGTCTACTCCGGGGGCGCGAGTGAGCAAACCCTCGGCCAGTCGCTCAAAAACCTTGGCATCGCGCGCAACGAAGTCGTGCTGGCGACAAAAGTGTACAGCCGCATGGGCCCCGGCCGGAACGATGTCGGCGCCTCGCGCGGGCATATCATGGACGCTGTCGAAGCGAGCCTGCGGCGGCTGCAGACCGACCACATCGATCTCTACCAGATCCACGCCACCGACAACGTGACGCCCCTGGAGGAAACCCTGCGCGCACTGGACGACCTGGTCCGGCAGGGCAAAGTCCGTTACCTGGGCGTGTCCAACTGGCAGGCCTGGCGGATTGCAACGGCGCTGGGCATTTCTGCGCGCCTGAACCTCGATCGGTTCCATACGCTGCAAGGTTACTACTCGATCGCCGGGCGTGACCTGGAGCGCGAACTCAAGCCACTGCTGGAAGCGGAGAACATGGGTTTGCTGGTCTGGAGCCCCCTGGCCGGCGGCCTGCTGTCCGGCAAATTCAGCCGTGAGAACCAGGCACCGGAAGATTCGCGGCGTGCATCGTTCGACTTTCCGATTGTGGACAAGGCGCGCGCCTGGAACGTGATCGACGTCCTCAAGCCCATCGCCCAGGCCCATGGCTGCAGCCCGGCCCGCATCGCCTTGGCCTGGCTGCTGTCGAAACCCGTCGTCACCTCGGTGCTCGTCGGCGCGAAACGACTCAGCCAGCTCGAGGACAACGTCGCCGCTGTCGACATTGTGCTGAGTGACGATGAAATCGCCCGGCTCGACGCGGTCAGCGAACTACCGCCCGAGTACCCCGGCTGGATGCTTGAGACACAGGCGGCGGATCGCCTGGGGCCCGTCGACCTGTGGGCCGGCAAGACCTCCCCGACATCATGACGGTCCAGTGCCCTCCAGGCCCTTTCAAAAGACGGAAAGGCAGGGGTCGGCGCCCACCATATGCTCAGCGATAAAATCTGCGACGGCTCGAACACGGGCAGAGGCAGCGAGGTCTGCGTGAGTCACCAGCCAGACCTCGGCACTGAACATCTGCTCGGGTGGGACGACGCGGATGAAATCTTCCTTGGCGACCAGAAAGTCAGGGATCACCGCCAGGCCGAGTCCAGCTCGCACCGCAGCGATCTGGGTCGGCAGACTGCTCGTCACCAGCGCGACCTTGCAACGCGGGTGCTCACGCATGAGCCAGGCCGCGGCCGGCATGAACCCGTGGCTGTCGTCCCAGGTAATGAAATGCCGCCCGCCCAAAGGCTCGCCTTCGATACAGGGGTGACGCGCAAGGTAATCCCGACTGCCGTAGACCGAGTAGGTCATGTGGCCCACCCGCCTGACCTTCAGATTGCCCCGAGTGGGCCGAACGACGCGCAGCGCAATGTCCGCTTCGCGTCGGCCAAGCTCGGCCGTGACGGTGCTGGTGATGATTTCCAGGCAGATACCCGGGTAGCGCTCCCGGAACGCCGGGAGCGCGGGAATGACAAGGTCCGTTGCAAGGTTCTCCGATGTCGCGAGCCGCACGGTCCCGGCGGGCTTGTCGTCCCTGCCTGCGACGCCGAGTTCCAGGGCCATGACCCGGTCTTCGACGAGCTCGGCATGCCGAAGCACCTCACGGCCGTCATCGGTCAGGAAATAGCCCGTCGGGTGACGTTGAAACAGCGTCATGCCGATGGCCTTTTCAAGTTCGATGACGCGCCGGCCAACGGTGGACTGGCTGACCCTGAGATCCGAGGACGCTTGGGTCAGGCTTCCAGTTCGCGCCACGGCGAGAAAATACCTCAGGTCGTTCCAGTCCATGCTCATCTGTCATTTCGCCAGGGTCCCGTGCCCATCATTCGTTGATTTCCATGTCGCCGGCAACAGAAATCATCACCTTGCGGCTAACGCCATGTCGCCATGTCAACGAAGGCCGACAGGTCGCGATTGAGGCGCAGGCATCAGCATTCGAAATTCGAATGCTACCCATGAAACTTATTCGCTTTTCTGAAGCCAATGGTTGCTCTCACAATAGCGCCCGATCGCGGTCCGACTTGAGGTGAAGTGTGTTAAGTGTCGAAGCAGGCTCCGTGAGCCTGGACAGGAACCTGGTGTGGAGTGGCTTCAAGCAGCTGTTACCGATTTCCCTGTTCGTGATTGTCTTCGCCGTTGCCTTCGGCCTTGCCGCTGCGCAAACCGGCCTGGACGCAACGTCAACCTTGCTGATGAGCACGCTGGTATTCGCCGGCGCCGCGCAATTTGCCGTGCTTGACCTGTGGGGGCCGCACGTTCCGGTGCTGCCGCTGGTGGTGACGGTATTCGCGATCAATGCCCGGCATCTGCTGATGGGGGCCACGTTGTATCCCTGGCTGCGGGAACTGCCCCGGGCCCGGCGCTATGGCGTGATGCTGGTGGTCTCGGACGCCAACTGGGCGATGTCCATGCAGGCGTTCAGCAACCGCAAGCCAGGCCTGGGCCTGCTGTTTGGCGGTGGCCTGGCGCTGTGGTCGGCCTGGGCGCTCGGCAGTTGGCTGGGGTTGAAGTTCGGCAGCGTCATCCAGGACCCGGTGAGCCTCGGCCTGGACATGGTCATGGGCTGCTTTCTGCTCGCCATGGTACTCGGAGGCCAAAAGAACCTGCGCATGCTGATCATCTGGAGCGTGGCCGCCGGTGCGTCGTTGCTGGCGTACAGGTACCTGCCTGAAAACGCCCACGTGGTCACCGGGGCATTGGCCGGTGGTGTGCTGGGCGCGGTCTGGACGGAGAAAAAACATGAGCATTGAGACCTCAGGCTACGGCACATTCCTCATCATCCTGATCATGGCCGTGGTGACCCTCGCGACGCGTTGGGGCGGCGTGTTCGTGATGTCATTCGTCCCGATCAACTACCGGGTGCAGCAGTTCATCAACGCCATGTCCGGCTCGGTACTGGTGGCGGTGCTCGCGCCGCTGGCGGTCACCGGTGACAACGGTGCGCGGCTGGCCCTGCTGACGACCGCCGTCATGATGCTAACCCTGCGCAAGCCGCTTCCAGCAATTGCCGCCGGGATCCTGATGGCGGCTTTATCCAGGCAATTCTAGGTTTGTCTTGTACTATGCCCGTCTCCAACCACCTATGAATGAGACCAATGGACCTGCACTCAATCCTGGCCTTTACACTGGTCGCCGCGATTGCCATCGCAAGCCCCGGCCCTGCGACCGTGATGGCGATCAATAACAGCCTGGCCTACGGGCCGCGGTACGCAGTATGGTCTTCGCTGGGCAATGCCTGCGGGCTGTTCTGCCTGTCGGCGGCGGCGATGTCCGGCCTGGGTGCCCTGCTTGCCAGCTCCGAATGGATGTTCAACGCGGTGAAGGTCCTGGGTGCCGGTTATCTGTTCTACCTGGGCGCCAGGCAATTGCTCACTCGGCAGCCGATCCTCGCCCAGCAGATCCAGCCAGACGGAACAGTCCAAGCCCCGTCGCGCAAAAAGCTCTACAAGTCGGCGTTCCTGACCGCTGCCACCAACCCCAAGGCGACGATGTTCTTCACCGCCCTCTTCCCACAATTTATCGACCAGGGCGCAGCGCTGTTGCCGCAATTCCTGTTGCTCACCTCGATATTCATGGGGTTGTCGTTGGTGTCACTGAGTCTGTACGCAGCCGCTGCGGCCCAGGTCAAAGGCCTGCTGACCCGTCCAGCGTTCTCCATATGGATCAGCCGGCTGGTGGGCTCGACGTTCATCGGTTTTGGCGCCGCCATCCTTGCGATGCGTCGGCCTGTTTCCTGAAGGGCCTTGGGCGACTCTTCCGTGGCTTCGTCCGACATGCGCAACTTGTCACGCGGGTGGAAAATCCTCATAACACTTAGGCAAGTAACCCCAGATCCTCAACACATCGCCACGCACTTCGAATTCGAATCCAATCCGTGCGACCACTGCCGATAGTTCGTCGGTGTGGTCGATGGTTGTCCGGGCCAGCAGCCGTCCCCGGAACGGGCCTTCTTGCGTCAGGCCGATGTCGAACCATTCGACGCAGGCGAATGGAAACGGCAAATGGTAGAACCATTCCACATCCCACCCCGAGATGTAGCCGGAGACTGACTTGTACCGCCAGGACGGGCACCATCCCTCGCGCTGGCGGAAATGGCTGATCAGTTCATCCCACTTGGTGTTGTTTGACGCACTCGCCAGGTTTCTTGCAGCCACGGCGGCGCTGATCTTCTTGCGCATCGCCTCGTCGTGGCCAATGCCGGCTGTTGGCAGTTCGTTCATGCGCGGTCCACCTGTCAGCTACTCCACATACCGCAACCAAAGGTGCGTACGCCCGTTGATCGCCGCCATGACCCGGGCAATCACCGTTTCGCGGTCTTCGTCACGGGTGTTGTACAACGCACAGAAATCCGCCGCCACCGCAAGGGCCTCCTCTGGGGCGGGCGGTTCTGCGCGCAGGTAGCCGAGATAGGATGCCCCCACCCCGATCAATTCATAACCATGAGTCAGCGCAAAATGGCGGGCCACCGCGAAGTTCTGCGCGGGGTCCAGGTCGCAAGTGAAGTAGCCGTTGGGGAAAGCGGCGAGCGCCTGGTAACTCTGTTCAACCGGCACCACGAGTGCCGAGAGCGGCTGGTCGAGCAAGGACACCGGGTCTTGCTGATACGCCTCCCACTCTTGCAGGGCTGTTGTGTCGAGGGTCAGGCCGTGGGCGCAGGCGTCCTGGAATGACGTGGCCGCGACCAGGTTCATGAAATTGCGATAGCCGATGGCGAATTCGGCCTTGGTCGTGGGATACCCCAGGTACTCGCCGTTTTCAAAGCATTCGGGCGGCAACCCGGCGATGTCCTGCTCGGATGCACTATCCAGCCCCAGGTTGTCCCGTGCATGCCCGCAGGTGTAGCGGGCCTGGTGCAGGTCATCAAGCGAAAGCAATGGCTTGGTACCTGGGTGACGGGCCGCGATGTGCTGATAAGCGCCGTGCACGTCATCGAAGCTGGAGATGCCGCTGACGCTGTATTCATCGCAGGTGCCTGCGGACGGATTATGAGGCATTGCGTGACCGCGAAACTGGATGTCCATCGAAGGGTTACCTGCTCCATAGAAGTCATGAGGCGAGCGACTGAGCTCGGATCGCTCGCCATCGTTGCACCGCTCCTCGCCACAATCAAATGGTGGCAGCTCTTATGCAGCGAGTCAGATTTGCGCCAGGCCGCCGTCGACCGCGAGTTCGCCAGCGGTCATGAAGCTGCTGTCCTGAGAGGCAAGAAAGGCCGCCGCCGCGCCAAGCTCGGCCGGATCAGCCATGCGCTGGAGCGGGTTCATCGAGGCGAAGACCTTCATGCCCTCCTCGCCCAGCGCCTGCTTGGCGAGTTCGGTCGCCGTCGGCCCGGGCGACAGCACGTTCACCCGGATGCCGGTGCCCTTCAGGTCCAGCGCCCAAGTCCGCGCGAGGTTGCGCACTGCCGCCTTGCTGGCGCTGTAGGCACTGAAGCCCGGCGCCCCCGTGGTACCGGCACTCGAACCGGTCAGGATGATCGAGCCACCCTGGCCCATCAGCGGTAGCGCCTTCTGGACCGTGAAGATCGCCCCCTTCACATTGGTCTCGAAGATTTCGTCAATGTGTTCGGCAGTGATTTCGCCAAGCACAAGCTGGCTTCCCGCCCCGGCGTTGGCGAAGACGATGTCGAGGGTCCCGCGCTCGGCCCTCACCGCCGCGTAAAGTCGGTCGAGGTCGGACAGGTCGGAAACCGAGCCCTTCACCGCACGGGCATTGGCCCCGAGTTCGGCCACGGCGGCATCGAGCGCCTCTTGCCGGCGACCGAAAATGAAGACAAAAGCCCCTTCCTCTATGAACCGTTTTGCCGCCGCAAGGCCGATCCCGGTAGCACCGCCGGTGATCACGGCGGTCTTTCCATTCAGTCTGGTCATATCATGCATCCCTCGTTGGCGTTTAACCCAAGCAGAAAATTGCTCGTTGAGCCCGAGGATGCCGCCCTGATAACCTAAGAACAAGTATGCACCTTTTGGTAAGTATCAAAATATGACCTTTTCTCCTGAAATCTGCGGTACCGGCTGCGGGCTCAACGCCACGTTGCGCATCATCTCGGGCAAGTGGAAACCGCTCGTCCTGTTTTTCCTGCGCGAGGGGCCGAAGCGTTATGGCGAGCTCAAGCGTTTGATCCCAGCCGTCAGCGACAAGGTGCTGATCCAGCAGTTGAAGGATCTGGAAGCCGACCGCGTGCTGGCACGGACCGACTACAAGGAAGTGCCGCCGCGCGTGGATTATGCGCTGACCCCGCTGGGGCGTAGCCTGGCCGAGGCGATCATCCCCCTGTGCACCTGGGGGACCGAGAACGCGGAGCAAATAGCCGGCATCTTTGCGGAGCGCGACGCTTTGCCATAGCACAAGCCAAACAGGCTCCTGCTGCGACTCCCGGTCAGTCGATCACAGCAGGACTAACCGTTCGTGGCTCGACGTTCCAGGCCATGGTGTGCAGGTGCGCCGCAAGGCGCACCTGCGGTTCAGACGCCCTTGGTGGACGGCAACAGGACCGTCAGCACACCCAGCAACGGCAAGTAGGAACACAGGGTGTAGACGTATTCGATACCGTGGATGTCGGCGAGGTAACCCAGCAGCGCGGCACCGATGCCGCCAAAGCCGAACATCAGGCCGAAGAACACGCCGGCAATCATGCCGACATTGCCCGGCACCAGTTCCTGGGCAAAAACCACGATGGCGGAGAACGCCGAGGCCAGGACGAAACCGATGATCATGCTCAGCACGCCGGTCCAGAACAGATCCACGTAGGGCAGTGCCAGGGTGAACGGCGCCACGCCCAGGATCGAGAACCAGATGACCTTCTTGCGGCCGATCCTATCGCCGATGGGGCCACCGAAGAAGGTGCCAGCGGCCACCGATCCCAGGAACAGGAACAGGTACAGCTGGGAACTGGTCACTGACAGCTGGAATTTTTCGATCAGGTAGAACGTGAAATAACTGGTGAAGCTGGCCATGTAGAAATACTTGGAGAACACCAGCAACGCCAGGACCACCAGGGCCGCGGTCACTCGCTGCCTGGACAGGCCGTGGGTCGCCTTGCCGCCCTGCTTGAGCTTGAACAGGTTGAGGTGGTTGCGATACCAGCGGCTCAGGCCGTACTGCACCAGGATCGCGAATGCCGCAAACAAGCCGAACCAGGCGACGTGGCCCTGGCCATAAGGGATCACGATGGCCGCGGCCAGCAGCGGGCCGAAGGCGCTGCCCGCGTTGCCGCCGACCTGGAAGGTCGACTGCGCCAGGCCATAGCGGCCGCCCGAAGCGAGGCGGGCCACGCGCGAGGTTTCCGGGTGGAAGGTCGACGAGCCAATGCCCACCAGCGCGGAGGCCAGGAGGATGGCACCGAAGCTGCCGACGAACGCCAGCATCAGAATGCCGATGAGGGTGCAGACCATCCCGGCGGGCAGCAGCCAGGGCTTGGGATGACGGTCGGTGTGATAGCCCACCCACGGTTGCAACAGCGAGGCCGTCAGCTGGAAGGTCAGTGTGATCAATCCCACCTGGGTGAAGGTCAGGCCGTAGTTGGCCTTCAGCATCGGATAGATGGAAGGCAGCACGGCCTGGATGAGGTCATTGATCAGGTGCGCAAGGGCGCAGGCACCGATGACCCGCATAACAAGCGGGCTCGTTTGATTGACGACGGAGGCCGTGGTCGAGGCTGTGGCGGTGGTGGACATGACAAAAGCTTCCAGGCGATGGGTCTGAAAAAAAACGTAGGCAGAAGGTGACAGCACTTTCTGACAGGCGCGGCATCATCCTAGAATCCACAAAAATGTCTGTCTCACTGGACAAGGGAATCAACCGTCGCAAAAAGGACATCATGATCAAACCGTTGAATGAAGCATTGCTCGAGATCGACGAAGGCGCCTGGACGATGATCGGGAGGGCGACCGATTACCCGGACAATTGGCTGATCGCCTCGCACTCCCATGAAAAGCACCAACTGATCTACGCTGTCGAAGGGGTGATGGTGGTGCACACGGCGTCCAGTCAGTGGACGGTGCCGTCGAATCGAGGGCTGTGGATGCCCTGCGGGCAGGTGCATTCGGTGCGCTGCGTCGGGCACGTGAAAATGCGCAGCCTGTTTGTCCGGCCCGATGCCGCCGCAGACCTGCCGACGGAAACGAAGGCGGTGAGCATTTCTGCCCTCTTGAGCGAATTGATCAAGGTTGCCGTGCACCTGCAACTCCCCTATGCCCCGAACACCCGAGCCGCCCGGGTGATGCAGCTGATTCTCGATGAACTCGCCCTGCTCCCCACCCTGCCCCTGCACTTGCCACAACCGGCGGACCGGCGCATCAAGAAGATCTGCGTCACGTTGCAAGGCGACCCCGCCGACGGCTCGACGCTGTCGGATTGGAGCGCCCGCCTGGGCCTTGACGAGAAGACCATCCAGCGGCTGTTCCGCAAGGAAACCGGCATTACTTTCGGGCAGTGGCGGCAGCAGGTGCGCCTGTTGCAGGCGGTCGAGCGCATGGCAATGGGCGAGAAGATCATCGACGTTGCGCTGGCGCTGGGCTACGAAAGCCCGAGTGCGTTCACCAACATGTTCCGCAAGCAGTTTGGCAAGACACCGAGCACGTTCTTCAAATAGAGCCGCGCGCTTCACGCTGCTGATATCATCCGCGCGCTTACACACCGAGTAGCCGTCATGAATCGTCGCAAGAAAATAAAGCAGTTGCTGCAGGCCCATGCGAAAAAGGCCAGCGCCAAACTGGCCCCGCAGAAACCCAAGTACATCAGCAAGGCGGATCGCCTGAAACTGGCGGCCGAGGCTGAACAAGCGCCGGAGGCGCCTGTCGAGCATTGAGGGGGTGCGCCACTTTCGCGAACAAGCTCGCGAAGGCGCCAGCACTTCCCACTTTCACCTGCCTGACACTCCGCCCGGCTTTGTAGCCTGCATCCCACTGGAGGCCCACGGCTTGAACTGCTGGCCATCCACCGGGCCGATGCCTCGTATAACCAACACAACCGTTCTCCCTGGTGCGCACCTGACCTACGCTGATTCGCGCGATCAACGAAGCCTGCGCTATCAAGGAGTTTCGACATGTTCAACAAAGTCCCCCTCCCGCTCGCGACACTGTTTACCACCCTGGTTCTGGCGGGGACGATCACCTCGGTAAATGCCGCCGCGACACCGGTCGCGGAGCCCTTACCCATCCACAAACCGCAGGTGGCAGGTGTCTACCGATTCCAGGTCGGCGCCTTCCAGATCACCGCCCTGAGCGACGGCACGCTGCCGCTGGACCTGCACCCGCTGCTGCGAGGCATCAGCGCCGAGAAGATCGATGCGTTGCTGAAAAAAGGCTTTATTCGCAACCCCGTCGAGACGTCGATCAACGCCTATGTGATCGACACCGGCCCACGGGTGCTGCTGGTGGATACCGGAGCCGGCGAGCTGTTTGGCCAGGTGGCGGGCAAGTTGCCCCAAAGCCTGGCGGCGGCCGGTTATAAACTGGAGGACATCAGCGACGTCCTGCTCACCCACATCCACGCCGATCACTCCGGCGGGCTGTCGCGCAACCGGCAGATGATGTTCCCCAATGCGACCGTCCACGTGGCCCAGGCCGACGTCGATTTCTTCCTCGACCCGGCCAATCTGACCAAGGGGCTCAAACCCCAGGACCTGGAGAAGAGCCAGAGGACCGTTGGGCCTTACGTCGATGCGGGCCGGGTCAAGACCTTCAGCGGCCCTACGACCCTGGTGCCCGGCATCACGGTGATCCCGACACCTGGCCATACCCCAGGCCACAGCGTCTACCGGGTCGAGAGCCAGGGTGAGAGCATCGATTTCTGGGGCGATCTCCTCCACGTCGGCCCGGTCCAGTTTGCCCGACCTGACGTGACGGTCACTTTCGACGTCGACCAGGACCGCGCACGCGCCCAGCGCCAACAGCAGTTCAAGGCCTCGGCCAACGAGGCGCGCCTGTCGGCGGCCGCGCACTTGCCGTTCCCGGGGATAGGCCACCTTCGCGCGCAAGCCGGGCACTATGAATGGGTGCCGGCCGACTATCGCAACCGTGACTGAGACGGGCGAGCAAGCCCGGGCCGCCCTGTACAGACCACTGCCTGGTTTGATTTGATGCCCGTACAGCCGCCTGCCTGAAGGCGCTGATCGGGAGATCATGATGAACTACACGGATTTCGACGCGGCACTGCTGCTGACGCTCAAGGCGCTGCTGGAGGAACGCAACGTCACCCGGGCCGCCGCCCGCTTGGGCATCAGCCAGCCGGCCCTGTCGGCGCGGCTGGCACGCTTGCGAGACATCCTCGCCGACCCGCTGTTCGTGCCGGCGGCAAACGGCCGAGGCGTCGTGCCCACGCCCCGGGCGCAAGCGCTGGAGCAAGAATTGCTGCAGGTACTCGAAGGCCTCAGGCGCCTGGCCAGTGAACCCGATGCATTCGATCCGGCCACAACGACCCGCACCTTCGTCATCGCGTTATTCGAAACGCCGGCAGCGCTCCTCGCACCGGCGCTTTGCGCCGGCCTGGCGCGAGAGGCCAAGCACGCCAGGCTGGCTTTCGTTCAGCCTGCGCACGATGTGTTCGAACGCCTGGAGCAAGGGCAGATCGACCTGCTGATCACCGTGCCGGAGGCCCTGCGTGACGATGTCATGCAGCGCGCCCTCTGGGAGGATGGTTTCCTGACCGCCCAGCGCAAAGGCCATCCACGGGGAACCGGCCCGCTCGATCTCGACGTTTTTTGCGCCCTCGACCACGTGCTCGTCTCTTCCGAAGGCGGACGCTTCGCAGGTGTGGTCGACGATGCACTGGTGGAGCTGAACCGCGTGCGCAACGTGGCGTTTTCCATTCAAAGCTATGCCCTCGCGCCCTCGTTGATTGCGGCAACGGATGCGGTGTGCACCCTGCCCGCGCGTTTCCTTGCCCAGTACCGCGACCGCCTGGACCTGTTCGAGCCCCCCATCGAACTGGCGACCCTGCGCCTGTCGCTGGCCTGGCATCCGCGCAACAACAAGGATGCCGGGCACCAATGGCTGCGCCGCCAAGTTTACCTGGCGGCGCAGGTGGAGCCTGCCTAGCAGGTCTCAGCGCCTCTTTCCCATCAGGTTCGCACCCACCCAGCGGAGCGAAGCCCAGCTATCGGTCAAGCGCATAGTTGCTATCAATACCCGCACCGTTCTCGACATCGGCGTCCCTCTCTAATCTGCACACCAAGCGATCGACAACGGTCGCAACCAGACAGACCAACCCCTTAGGAGAGAGACCATGAACACACTGAACCGCACCCTGGCCGTCGCCACCTTGGCACTGGCCTCCCTCGGCGCCGAAGCCGCCACCCCGTCCCAGGCCACCGCCCCGGTGTCCGCGGTCGGCAGCGTGATCCAGTCCGCCAGCTACATCACCACAAAAGATGGCGTGCAGCTGTACTACAAGGACTGGGGCCCACGTGATGGCCAGGTCGTGACGTTCAGCCACGGCTGGCCGCTGGACTCCGACAGCTGGGAAGCGCAGATGATGTTCCTCGCCTCCAAGGGCTACCGCGTGATTGCCCACGACCGTCGCGGCCACGGTCGCTCCAGCCAGCCTTGGGAAGGCAACGACATGGATCACTACGCCGATGACCTGGCAGCCGTGATCGAAGCTTTGGACCTGAAGGACGTGACCCTGGTCGGTTTCTCCACGGGCGGCGGTGAAGTGGCGCGCTACATTGGTCGCCACGGCACCGGACGCGTGAAGAAAGCCGTGTTGGTGTCCTCCGTGCCGCCGTTGATGCTCAAGACCGACACCAACCCCGGCGGCCTGCCCATCGAGGTGTTCGACGGCCTGCGCAAAGCGTCCCTGGAGAACCGCTCGCAGCTGTACCTGGACATCGCCTCGGGGCCGTTCTATGGCTACAACCGCAAGGGCGCCAAACCGTCCCAAGGCCTGATCCAGTCGTTCTGGGCGCAAGGCATGCAAGGTGGCAGCAAGAACACCTACGATTCGATCGCGGCGTTCTCGGCCACCGATTTCCGCGCCGACCTGAAGAAGTTCGACGTGCCGACCCTGGTGATCCACGGTGACGACGACCAGATCGTCCCCATCGACGCCTCGGGCAAAGCCTCGGCCGCACTGATCAAGGGCGCCCGACTGATTGTCTACGCCGGGGCCCCTCATGGCCTGACCGAGACCCACAAGGATCGCCTGAACCAGGACTTGTTGAAGTTTCTTCAGCAATAACGCTGCGCAAGCCACTCGCTTCCCCAGGGATAGCCCGCAACCAGGCAGTCCATGGGGGAGCGAGCTTGCTCGCGAAGGCGGTGGATCAAGCCATGTTGCAGCGCCTGACCTACCGCCTTCGCGAGCAAGCTCACTCCCACAGGTGAAGTGAACAGGCACGGTCATCGATTCGTGTGAACCTAGTCTGCGCCCGGCCCTCGGATATGGAAGACGGAGCAAGGGTGACCCACATGGCAATGGAAGATACGTTACTGCGCCAACGCAAGGTGCTGGCCGAACTCGGTGAGCTGGCGCTGGTGTCGGACGACCTGGAGCACATCCTCGACGAGGCGTGCCGTCTGGTGGGCGATGCACTCGAAACCCACATGGCGAAATTCATGCTGCTGGAAGAGGACGGGCTCACGCTGACCGTGCGCAACGGAGTCGGTTGGGCCCCGGGCGTGGTGGGCCAGGTCCGGGTGCAGGCGCTGGACGGCACCCCCGAACGCCACTCGCTGGACACCGGCAGTGCGGTGATTTCCACGGACATCGCCACCGAAACCCGTTTTCGCTATCACGACTTCCAGATCCAGAACGGCGTCCAGGCTTTCGTCAACGTGCTGGTCCATGGCGCCACCGAAGCGCGACCGTTCGGGATCTTCGAGGTCGACTGTCGCCATCCACGACAGTTTACCCAGAGCGATATCGATTTTTTGCGCGGCTACGCCAACCTGATCGGGGCGGCCTTGAAGCGCTCCGTGACCTTGCACGCCATGCGCCTGACCGAGGCAAAGCTGCGCGAGAGTGAAAGGCACTACCGGATCGCGGCCGAGCTCAACCCACTCTGGCCCTGGACGGCCACCAGCGATGGCGCGCTGCTGTCGCTGGATCCGCGCTGGTACGACTACACCGCCCGGACCCCGGAGCAGACGCTGGGGCGCCAATGGTTGAACGCCGCGCACCCCGACGACAAGCTCACCATCGCCCGGGCGTGGAACCAGTCCCTGGCGAGCCTGCAACCCTTCGACGCGCAGATTCGCCTGCGCCGGCACACCGGCGAATACCGCTGGTTCAGGGTCCGGGCGTTGTGCAGCCTCGACGCTGCCGGGCACTGCGAACAATGGTATGGCACCGTCGAAGACATCAACGAGCGGGTGCAGCTGGAAGCCGCATTGCGAGACTGGAACGACCAGCTCGAAGAACGCATCGCCCAGCGTACCGGGCAATTGGAGGCCGAACAGCACGAGCGCGCCCTGGCCGAGTCGAAGCTGCGGCAAAGCCAGAAAATGGAAGCGGTCGGCCAGCTCACCGGCGGCATCGCCCACGACTTCAACAACCTGCTGGCAGGCATCACGGGCAGCCTGGAGCTGATGCAGCGGCGCATCGACAACCAGCAGTACGCCGAGCTGTCGCGCTACAACGCCGTTGCCTTGACCTCGGCGACCCGGGCCGCCGCCCTCACCCAGCGGCTGCTGGCCTTTTCCCGGCAGCAATCGCTGCAACCGGCCGTCCTCGAACCGCGCAAGGTGGTGGCCGGCCTGGAAGAAATGATCCGCCGCTCCGTGGGGCCGAACATCGTTGTGGAGTGTTCGTTCCGCAACAACGACCCGATCAAGTGCGACCCGAACGAACTGGAGAATGCCCTGCTCAACCTGGCGATCAACGCCCGGGACGCCATGCCCGAAGGCGGTGTCCTCAAGCTCGACGTCCACCGCTACGTGATCGAGGAAAACGGCGCCGACGCAAAACTGTTGCCGCCGGGGCCGTATGTAGCGATCGCGGTCTCGGACTCGGGAACGGGCATCAGTGCCGACATCCTGTCCAGGGTGTTCGACCCCTTCTTCACGACCAAGCGCCTGGGCGAGGGATCGGGGCTGGGCCTGTCGATGATCTACGGATTTGCCCAGCAGTCCGCAGGGCACGTCAGGATCCAGAGCAATGTCGGCGAAGGTACGACGGTGACGATGTATTTCCCGGTGGCGCGCCGCGCCTCCCAACGCACGAAAACCGCCGCGCCCGACAGCGTGGCGCCGGTGCAACCCGGCGGCAACGAAACGATCCTTCTGGTGGACGACGAAGCGGCCATCCGGCAGATGGTCTCGGAGTACCTGGCGGAAACCGGTTATCGCGTCGTCGAGGCTCTGGACAGTGTCTCGGCCTTGCAGCAAGCCGAAAAAGCCGGGGCCATCGACCTGTTGCTGACCGACATCGGCCTGCCCGGCGCCATGAACGGCATCGGCCTCGCCGACGAATTGCGCAAGCGCGACCCGGGGCTGAAGGTGCTGTTCATCACCGGCTTCGCCGAGGGGGAAAGCCTGGTCAGCGCCAATGCGACGACCTGGATCATGACCAAGCCCTTCAGCCTGACCGACCTGGGGCGCCGGGTGCGCTCGCTGATCCAGTCGGCCAAGCGCTGACTCAATGGCGCAGCAGCTTGCGCAGCGGAATCTCGTCCTTGCGCACCGGAGACTTGATGACGATGTAGCTGAAGTACTTGGAGATGCCGATGTTGCGGTCCAACAGACTTTCCATCACGTCCTGGTAATCCTGGATGCTGCGGGTCATGAAGCGCACCAGGTAGTCGTAGCCGCCGCTGATCAGGTGGCATTCGAGCACTTCATCCACCAGGCGAATATTGGATTCGAACTTGGCGAAATCCTCGCGCTTGTGGTCGCTCAGGGTGACCTCGGTGAAGACCGTCACCGAATCGGTGATCTTGGCCAGGTTCAGATGGGCCTTGTAGCTGGAAATATAGCCCAGCGATTCCAGCCGCTTGACCCGTTGCAGACAGGGACTTGCCGACAGGCCAACGGCATCGGCCAGGCTGACGTTGGTCATGCGACCGTCTTTTTGAAGCTCTACCAAAATGCTGATGTCGATCCGGTCCAGTTTCGCTAAACCTTCCATCGCATACCTCTTGCCTGCCGTTTGTAAGACAATCTTCTAACAAAATCAGCGTCGTAAAGACAGCTGATGCTGAGCCACCAGGTCAGCCATGCTGTCGATGCAGTAGTCCGCGCTGCACGGCCGGGACGCTTTGTCGGGGTCGCGACAGATCAGGCAGGCCGCCCCGACGGCCAATGCACGGGCGCCCGGGCGGGTCACCCGCAGGACAGCCTCGGCGTCGAGGGCATTGGCCTGCAACCAGGCGTGATCCTGCAAGGGATCGCTGGCCAGGGAAATGAAATCTTCCGGCTCGATGCCCAGCCGCTCGCACAACACACCGCGATCTTCGGCATCCCGGTCTCCCTGCACCAGCAGGCGATAGAATTTGCGCAGGTAGAGCATCGCACCCGGCCCATCCTCGAACAACGACCAACTGGCGGCCGAGCGGGCGAAACTCATGCCCTCCTCCCAACTGACCTTGAGCCTCCAGCGTTCGGCCAGTTGACGGTGGGCAAAGCACAGCAGGCCACTGAAGCCCAGCTCGCCGAAACGCGGGTACAAGGCTTGCAACACCTCGTCGAACTCGGCCAACACCCGGGCCTTGTCCTGCGGCTCGCCACGCTGCTCCAACAGCGGCTGCAACGCCGTCCAGACACCGGAATCGCGGTCCACCAGAACCTCGTCGCAGTCGATCAACAACGCTCGATATTCAGTCAGCCTCATGGGTAAACCTCTGATGAGTCCCTAATGCCGTTCTTCCAAGGAATTGCGCCGAGTGTGGCGATTCAATTCATGACCCGCGCCAACGCGCCCTCGAGAATCTGCAGCGCTTCGTCGACCTGCGCCTCGTCGGTCACCAGCGGCGCCAGGAAGCGCAAGACGTTGCGGTAGACCCCGCACTTGATCACCAGCAGCCCGCCCAGCCGGGCCTCGTCGATCAGCCGCTGGTTCAACTCGGCATCCGGCGTGCGGGCTTCGTCGTCCTGGATCAGCTCGATCGCCAGCATGAAACCGCTGCCGCGCACGTCGCCGATACGCGGGTAGCGGGCCTGCAAGCGCAACAAGCCCTGGCGCAGGCGCTCGCCCAGGGCTTCGCCACGGGCCAGCAGATGCTCCTGCTCGTAGGCGTCGATCACCGCCAGCGCCGCCGCGCACGACAGCGCGTTGCCGCCATAAGTGCCACCCAACCCGCCCGGCAGCGGCGCATCCATGATCTGCGCCTTGCCGACCACGCCCGACAAGGGCAAGCCTCCGGCCAGGCTCTTGGCGACGGTGACCAGGTCCGGCTGGATCCCGGCGTGCTGGTAACCGAACCATTTACCGGTGCGACCGAACCCGGTCTGGATCTCGTCGAGGATCAGCACGATACCGTGCTTCTCGGTCAGCGCCCGCAGCGCCTGGAGGAACTCGGCGGGGGCCGCGAGGAAACCGCCGTCGCCCTGCACCGGCTCGATGATGATGGCGGCGACGCGCTCGGGCGCCACTTGGGTCGCCAGCAATTCGTCCAGGGCCTGGAGCGCCATCTCGCTGGTAACGCCGCGATAGGCATTCGGATAAGGCGTGTGGAAAACCTCCGGGGCGAACGGTCCGAAATTCTGTTTATACGGCTGGCTCATGCCGGTCAACGTGGTGCCGAGCAAGGTCCGGCCGTGGAACCCGCCGCGAAAGGCGATCACCGCCGAGCGTTGGGTGTGGGCCCGGGCGATCTTCACGGCGTTTTCCACCGCTTCGGCGCCGGAGGTGAAGAACGCCGCCTTATAGGCCTGCTCGCCGCCGATCATCCGGCACAGCCGCTGGGCCAGGTCGAGGTAAGGCGTGTAGGCCACGACCTGGAAGCAGGCATGGGACACCTTCTGCAACTGGGCCTGCACCGCCGCGACGACCTTGGGGTGGTTGTGGCCGATGTTCAACACACCGATACCGCCGACGAAGTCCAGGTAACGCTTGCCGTCCACGTCCCACAGTTGCGCACCCTGGGCCCGGTCGATCACCAAGGGGTGAGCGGTGACCAGGCCACGGGGCACGAATTGATCACGTTGACGGAGCAGACTTGGGGTTTCTTCGACTTTACTGTTCATTGGCATTTCCCATCGTGAGCCTCGCACCCGGGAAGCGGCTGCGGTGTGATCACAGGTTAAGCGTTCGACACGATTGTCTAAGCCGAACTTGATCACTGAGAAATTCGGATCGACTGTTTACACGTCGGCAAACAGCAGAATCCTCCAAGGCGCCCCAGGCCCATCGAATCTGCCGCCCCGAAGGCTCTGCAACGCAGCGCCGGGTTTTATCGCCGCGCCTTTCGACAGATCCTGCTCCGCCGTTGAGGCATGCTTGAGGCTCCTTGATTTCAGGCGAGAAGCGATCCATGGCCCTGCTCTACAAAGCTGACCCGGTACGCGGTGAACACTGGCGACGGCTGTTCGCCGAACACGCGCCGGACATCCAATGGCGTGCCTGGCCAGACATCGGCGACCCTCGGGAAATCCGCTACCTCGCGGCCTGGCAGGCACCGGACGACATCCAGACACTGCTGCCGAACCTGCAAGTGCTGTTCGCCCTGTCGGCGGGGGTCGATCAGCTCGACCTCGACCGCTTGCCGGCCACGCTGCCGGTGGTGCGCCTGCTCGACCCGGGCATCACCCAGGGCATGTGCGAATACGCCAGCTTCGCCGTGCTCGGCCTGCACCGCGACATGCTGCGCTACCGCCAGCAGCAGGCCCAGGGGAACTGGCAGGCGCACCGGCTGGTGCCCGCGCAACAACGCCGGGTCGGGGTCATGGGCCTGGGCTTGCAGGCACGGCAGATACTCGCCACCTTGCAGGCCTTCGGCTTCGCCTTGTCGGGTTGGGCGCGTAGCGAACATCGCATCGACGGGGTGACCTGCTTTGCCGGCGCCGAACAACTGCCGGCCTTTCTCGGCCAGTGCGACATCGTCGTGTGCGTGCTGCCGCTGACCGAGCAGACCCGTGGGATCCTCGACCGCTCGTTGTTCCAGCACCTGCCAAAGGGGGCCGCGCTGGTCAACATGGGCCGCGGAGGGCACCTGGTCGAAGCGGACCTGCTCCAAGCCCTGGCGAGCGGCCAATTGAGCGCTGCCGTGCTCGACGTCCTGGAACAGGAGCCGGCCCCGCCGGACCATCCGTTCTGGACTCATCCGCAGATCCTGCTGACGCCCCACATCGCCGCCATGACGCAACCCGACAGCGCCTTTGCGGGGTTGCTGGAAAACATTCGTCGGCATCAACGGGGCGAACCGATGCTGGGATGCGTGGACCGAGCGCGCAGTTACTGACCGCGACGGGCGCAAGACCAGGCCGACAAGAGGCGTGCAGCCGTGGCAAGGCGCTTATCCCGCCGGGCTGCGCTGTTGCCCCACAGCACGCCAACTACCTCTGGCCTCCACCGAAGTGATAGCATTTAGCCTTCAACTTCTGATGGACCGCCTGCATGAATGAAGCTGCAAGGACGCTGATCACCTTGAACGGCGAACGCTATGTGTTCGAAAGCATCGCCGCCAAATGCGAGTTCATGAAAAACGAACTGAGCTTCTGGAAAGCGCAACATGAAGCGCTCAAGGTCAAAAATAAGTCTGCGAAGCACCAAGCCTTCGAAAACCTGGCCAACAGCCTGGCCGTCCTCCGATACCAGATCGAGGTCAATGAGAACGACTTTATCTACGATGACCAGCCCGAAGAGAGTCTCTCGGATGTCTGGCTCTACAGCGAGTCCCCCGCAACGCGCAAATGGCTGGAGTTGCACGCACAACAACCGAAGGTGGCGGAAGGCTTCTATGACGGGATCTTCCTTGGAAAAAGCGAGCACCTGGATTCATTCGATCACCTGACGGGCTACCTGGCGGCTTATGAGTTCAAGCTGCCCCTGGAAAGCGCCTTCGCTGGCCGTGCCGCTGCGCAAACCTTGGCCCTGCGCGACGTCCATTCCAAGTTCTTCAAAGCCAAAGCCAGGCTCACCCGCAAAGCTGAAAAAGAGCTGAGTACGTTTTCCGACTGGCACAAGACCGAAGAGGCGGCCTGGACCCAGCGCCTCAACACGTTGGAAGCCACCTACCGGGAAAAGCTGCGTCTGGAGGGACCGGCCACCTACTGGGCGAAGAAAGCCAGCGAGCACCAGACCCGCGGCTACATCTGGACCGGCGTGCTCGGCGTCATCCTGTTCGTCTCTGTCATCTGGCTATGGACGTCTTTCAACATCTGGTTGAGTGGCGCGCGGACTCCGGTGGGGCTCAGTCAGATTGAAGGCGCGCTGATTTTCGTCTCGCTCCTGTCGACGCTGGCCTTTACCGTCAGGACGCTCTCCAAGCTGATCTTCAGCGCGTTTCACCTGCAACGGGATGCCGAGGAACGAGAACAGCTCACGCACCTGTACCTGTCCTTGAACAACGACACGCAAGTGGACGAAGAGTCGCGAAAGATCATCCTGCAGTCGCTGTTCAGTCGTTCGGAAACCGGGCTCATTTCCAACGAGTCCGGCCCGACCATGCCCGGGCTGACCGACCTGTTGTCGACCTTGAAAAAAGGCTGATCGCCCGCCCAAAGGCCCGTCGCGTGACAGGCGATACACGGCAAGCCCCGCGTCGGGCCACTGAAAAATGGCCCGGTATTTACTGCTGGCCAAGCCGCGCATTTGAGCAAGAAATGTGGCGGCAAAAGCCCCGGCTTACCTAACCTGCCGAATCAATTGCTGGCGCTTGTCAGGGCCCGTTGCAGGTGAGATACAAGCACCAGCAGCGGTTGAATCCGCCCCCATCAAGCACCTTTTCCAGCGGTGACTCGCCATGTCCAATGCGCAACGCCCCACCTATTCCTACCGTTCCATGACGGCCGCCGATGTCCCTTCGGCGCACGCATTGTCGGTGCAGTTGAAATGGCCTCATCGGCTGGAAGACTGGGCCATGTTGCAGCGTGTCGCCCACGGGTTCGTCGTGGAAGACCAAGGCCGCGTGATCGGTTCGGCCTTCACCTGCCCTCAGGGCGGCCATGCCACCATCGGCCTGGTGATTGTCAGCGACGAGTACCAGGGCCAGGGAATCGGGCGCAAGTTGATGGAACTGGCCATCGAGGCCTGCGGCACGCGGACGGCCATCCTCAATGCCACGCTGGCCGGCGCGCCGTTGTATGCCAGCCAGGGTTTCGTCGACTTCGGGCATGTCCAGCAGCATCAAGGGCAGGCGCGGGTGCCGGCCCTGCAAGCATTGGCCGCCGGTGAGCATTGCCGGGCGTTGACCAGCGCCGACAACGCCCGCCTGATCCAGCTGGCCAACGCCGGCAGCGGGCTGGACCGGGAAGCCCTGCTGACGGACCTTTTCGAGGTCGTCGAGCATTCGGTGGGCATCGAACGCGACGGCCAGTTGTGCGCCTTCGCCCTGTTGCGCCCCTTTGGCCGTGGCCACTGCATTGGCCCGGTGGTGGCGCAAACCGCCGAGCAGGCCCGGCACTTGATCACTCAATTGCTGGCCCGGGTGCCGGACGCCTTCGTGCGCATCGACATTCCCGTCCACACGGGCCTGGCGCCCTGGCTGGAAGACGCCGGGCTCAAGCAGGTCGACAGCGTCGCCCAGATGGCCCGGGGCACGCCGCCACAGCCCAGCGGCGGCGTGCAGCAGTTCGCGCTGGCGACCCAGGCCGTCGGCTGAGCATTTACCGTTCCGAACAACATTCCAAGAGAGTCATCGCCATGCTCGAACCCACCGCCATGCTGCTGGCCCACGCCGACGGCCGCCTCCCCTCGACCCCGTTCACCGAAGGCACCCTGGGGCCCAACGATCCGTTCGACAGGCTCATTGCCTACCATGGCGCGGATGGCATGGCGGCCGGGGTGGTCCGGGCGAGCGGACGATTGACCGTCGAGGATTACCCGTTCAGTGAAACGATCGTGGTGCACGCCGGCGACGTCACCCTGCGTAGCCCGGCGCTAACGCTGCAGCTCAAACCAGGGGACAGCGCGGTGATCGGCCGCGGTACGTCACTGGAGGTCGAGGCACACCCTCAGTCGCTCTGGGCCTTCTGCGCCGATGCGCAGGCGATCGATACGCGGATGCCCGGGCTCACGGCACTGCCCGCCCACACCCTGCTCTCGCCTTCGGCGGCGCCCGATGCGCAGATCCTGCTCAGTGCCGCGCCGCAATGTCGCTCGCACAATCTGTTCGTCGAGGAGGCCACCGACCTGCGCGTCGGCCTCTGGGATTCGACGCCCTACACCCGCGGCTCACGACCGCACAAGCTGCATGAACTGATGCACCTGCTCGAAGGCAGCGTCACCCTCCAGGCCGCCGATGGCCGCGAACTGCTGGTCGGCACGGGCGATACAGTGTTCGTGCCGCTGAATGCGCCGTGTGCCTGGAAGAGCCTGGTCTATGTGCGCAAGGTGTATGTCGTCAGGTAGGACAGGTTGAATCCCCCCGCCCCACCCACAGGGTTTACCTGCGCAGTCCCATAAAAAAGCCCGCAGTGTGCGCGGGCAAAGGTGCTGCGAGTGGATGGCGTTCAATCGGCCCGGAGCGCCTCGGTAATCGCCCTGCCGACGTCCTGGGTCGAGCCCTGGCCGCCCAGGTCGGGGGTGATCGGGCCTTCGGCGATCACCTGCTCGATGGCCTTGAGAATGCCGTCGTGGGCGGCGCGGTAACGTTCATCGCCGTTGCCGAGGAAGTCGAGCATCAATGCCCCGGACCAGATCATCGCGATCGGGTTGGCGATGTTCTGCCCATAGATGTCCGGCGCCGAACCATGCACCGGCTCGAACAGTGACGGAAAGCGCCGCTGCGGATCGAGGTTGGCCGAGGGCGCGATGCCGATGGTGCCGGCACAGGCCGGACCCAGGTCGGAGAGGATGTCGCCGAACAGGTTGGACGCCACCACCACGTCGAACCGATCCGGTTGCAGGACGAAACGCGCGCACAGGATATCGATGTGCTGCTTGTCCCATTGCACCTGCGGGTACTGCTCGGCCATCAGCGCCGTGCGCTCATCCCAGTAGGGCATGCTGATGGAGATGCCGTTGGACTTGGTCGCCGCCGTCAGGCGCTTGCGCGGCCGGGCCTGGGCCAGGTCGAAGGCGAACTTGAGGATGCGATCGACACCGCGCCGGGTGAACACCGACTCCTGGAGTACGAACTCGTGCTCGGTGCCTTCGAACATCTTGCCGCCGACGGAAGAATATTCGCCCTCGGTGTTCTCGCGGATCACCACGAAGTCGATGTCCCCCGCTTCGCGTCCGGCCAGGGGGCACGGCACGCCGGGGAACAGGCGCACCGGGCGGATGTTCACGTACTGGTCGAAGTCGCGGCGGAACTTGAGCAGCGAGCCCCACAGCGACACATGGTCCGGGACCTTGTCCGGCCAGCCCACGGCGCCGAAGTAGATCGCGTCGAAGCCCTTGAGACGCTCGAACCAGTCGGCGGGCATCATCTGCCCGTGCTCCAGGTAGTAGTCGCAGTGGGCCCAGTCGAGCACTTCGATGCTCAGCGCCAACTGCCATGTTTTTGCGGCCTGCTCCAGTACCCGCAATCCTTGCGGCAGGACTTCCTTGCCAATGCCATCGCCGGCAATGGCGGCGATTCGAAAGGGTCTATTCATCTATCGTGGCTCCACGGTGTTGGTTCGAACGGTGACCGGCTCACAGCCCACCGATGTGGAAGGCTTTGACTTCCAGGTATTCATCCAGGCCGTACTTGCTGCCTTCGCGTCCCAGGCCGGATTGCTTGACCCCGCCGAACGGCGCGACCTCCATGGAAATGATCCCGGTATTGAGGCCGACCATGCCGAACTCCAGCGCTTCCCCGACCCGCCATGAGCGGCGCAGGTCCTGGGTGAAGTAGTACGCCCCCAGGCCATAGGGGGTGGCATTGGCCAGGGCCAGGGCTTCTTGCTCGGTGCTAAAGCGCATCAGCGGCGCCACCGGGCCGAAGGTTTCTTCGCTGGCCAACAACATGCCGGCGTGGGCCTCCCCCAGCACCGTCGGCTGGACAAACTGGCTGTCGCCGTCAGGCACGCCCCCACACAGCAGCCGAGCGCCCTGGCTCAGGGCATCGTCGATATGTCGGGCCACCTTGTCGACCGCGGCCGGATTGATCAGCGGGCCGATCGTCACGTCAGCCTCCAGGCCACTGCCAACCTTGAGCTTGCCCACCTCTTCCACCAGCCGCGCGGCGAAACGCTCGTAGATGCCGTCCTGCACCAGGATGCGGTTGGCGCACACGCAGGTCTGGCCGGCATTGCGAAACTTGCTGAGCATGATGCCGGCCACGGCTTGCTCCAGATCGGCGTCGTCGAACACGATGAACGGGGCATTGCCGCCCAGTTCCAGGCTCAGGCGCTTGATGTGCTCGGCGCTCTGGCGCATCAGCAAACGGCCGACGGCGGTTGAGCCGGTGAAGGAAATCTTGCGCACGACCGGGTTGCTGGTCAGCGCTTCGCCGATGGCCGTGGGCAGGCCGGTGACGACGTTGAACACCCCGGCCGGAATCCCCACCCGCTCGGCCAGCAGCGCCAGCGCCAGCGCCGACAACGGGGTCAGGTCCGACGGCTTGACGATCACCGGGCAGCCCGCCGCCAGGGCCGGCGCACATTTGCGGGTGATCATCGCGTTGGGGAAGTTCCACGGCGTGATGGCCGCGCAGACGCCCACCGGCTGCTTGAGCGTGAGCAGGCGCCGGTCGCCGCTGGGCGTCGGGATGGTCTCGCCGTACACCCGGCGGGCTTCCTCGGCAAACCATTTGACGAAACTGGCGCCGTAGCGAATTTCACCTTTGGCTTCGTTCAGCGGCTTGCCCTGTTCACAGGTCATGATCAGCGCCAGGTCGTCGAGGTTGTCGATCATGGCCTGGTACCAGCGCTCCAGCAGCGCCGCGCGCTCGGCGGCCGGGCGCGCACGCCAGGCTGGCCAGGCACGCTCGGCGGCCTCGATGGCGCGGTGGGTTTCGCCGCCCTGCATCGCCGGCACCCGCGCGAGGCACTGGCCGCTGGACGGGTCCAGCACGTCGAGGGTGGCCGCGTCATCAGCGGCGGCCCATTGACCATCGATGTAGGCGAGTTCTACCAGCAGGCTGGGGTCTTTCAGGCGATTCTTGAGCATGGTCGTGTCCTGTTCCGAGGTCATTCCAGTCTAGGGAGATGCCACGGGGCAGGATGCTGAAAGGGTATTTTGGCGCAGTGTTGGATGCTGAAAATCGCGATGGGACGGCAGGCTCTACCGACCGCCGGAATCAACCTGATCCTGATGATTCCCCTTGTTGGAGAATCCCGAGTGGGGGCAAGCTCGCACAGTTGTTTTTGGGGTGGCTGCGATAATTGCGGCAAGCAGAAACCCCGTGGGAGCGGGCTTATCCGCGAAGGCGTCAGGTCAGCTACCTAGGCAGCGGCTGACACACCATTTTCGCGAGCAAGCTCCCACAGAAATCTAGCGCTTGAGCGATCCCAGCAGCCCATCCAGGAATCGCTCGCCCGCTTCCATCTGGCTGATCTCGATGAACTCATCGGGCTTGTGCGCCTGTTCGATCGAGCCCGGGCCGCAGACCACCACCGGCACGTCCAGGCGTTGCTTGAACAGGCCGCCCTCGGTGCCGAAGGAGACCTTGGCGGTGCCGGTGTCCGGGGCAGCGAAGGCCTTGAGGAAACGCACCGCCTCGACGCTCGGGTGAGTGTCCAGGCCCGGGTAGACGTTCACGGTTTCGATCTCGATGGCCGCCACGCTGGACAACTGCCTGGCCTCCCTGACGATCAATTCGGCGTGTTCGCGCAACTGCTCCAGGAACCCGTCGAGGTCATCGGCCGGCAGGTTGCGCACCTCGAAATCCAGGGTGCACAGGTTCGGCACGATGTTCAGCGCCTTGCCACCGACAATCTGCCCCACATGCACGGTGCTGTAGGGCACGTCGTAATCCGCATCCTGCGCTCCATGCGCCTGCAACCGCTGCTGGCTCTGGCGCAAGGCGGCGATGAAGTCGCAGGCCAGGTGGATCGCATTCACCGAGCGCGGCGCCAGCGACGAATGCGCCTCCAGGCCACGGCAGTAGGTGCGGTAGGAACCCTTGCCCTTATGGCCGAGCACGAACTGCATGTTGGTCGGCTCGCCGATCACACACAGGAACGGTCGCACCGGCGCCAGGTGCAGCACATCGAGCAAGCGTCGCACCCCCACGCAACCGATTTCCTCGTCGTGGGACAACGCCAGCTGCAACGGCCGGCTCAACGGATGCTCGGCCGCATCGAGCATGGCGTCGATGGCCAGGGCGATGAAGCCCTTCATGTCGCAGCTGCCACGGCCGTAGATCCGGCCGTCCCGCAGCGTCGCCTGGAACGCCGGGACCGTCCAGGCCTGCCCGGCCGCCGGCACCACGTCGGTGTGCCCGGACAACAGGATCCCCGGCAACTCCCGTGGCCCGGTGCTGGCGAACAGGTTGGCTTTCTTGCCGCTTTCATCCTCGACGATCAGCGACTCGATGCCCTTGCTCAGCAACAGGTCGCGCACGTATTCGATCAAGGCGAGGTTCGACTGCGAGGAGACCGTTTCAAAGGCCAGCAGGCGTTCGAGGATGGCCAGTACCCGAGGTTTCATGAGGCCTTGCTCCGTTGCTCGGCGGATGAGGCGAACCGGCGAATGGAAAACGGCTCGATGGAAGTGCTGGTGCTGCCGGTGCTGATCAGTTCGGCCATGACGTCGCCGACGCCCGGGCCGAGCTGGAAGCCGTGGCCGCTGAAGCCGAAAGCATAGAACAGACCGTCGACATTGCCGCTGCGACCCATCACCGGCAAAGCATCCGACAGGTAGCCTTCGATACCGCTCCACACCCGGATGATGTTGAGGTTGTCGATGCCCGGCACCAGGCGCCGCATCTGCTCCAGTTGGTTGAGGATGCTGCGCGGCTCGACGTAGGCCCGGCGGTTGAGCATGTCCGGCTTGCTGCGATATCCCCCGCCAATGATGATGTTGCCCCGCGGGATCTGGCGGAAGTAGATCACCTCTTCGGGGATTTTGGTGTACACGCCGATCACCGTCGGCAAGGCATACGGCACCGGTTCGGTGACGGCCATCTGCGGGCCGTTGGTTTCCAGGGGAACCGGTTCGCCGAATTGCGCCGAGAGCTTCTCGCCCCAGGCACCGGCGGTGATCAGCAACTGCGCGGCGCTGAACTGGCGGCCATCGGTGGTGGTCACGCCAAACCCGTCGCCACTCTTGTGCACTTCGGCCACCTCGGTGCGCTCTTCGATCCGCGCCCCGAGCCGCCGGGCCGCCCGCGCAAACGCAGGTGCCGCCAGGCGGGGGTTGGCATGCCCGTCGTGCGGCGCATAGGAGCCGCCCTTGACATCCTTGCCCAGAAACGGGAAGCGCTCGTGCAGGTCGGCGCCCCGGTAGATCTGCAAATCCAGCTGCGCCGCCTCAGGCGCCGCCGCGTAGGCTTGGAGCTCGGCAATTTCATCCTCGCGATAACACACGCGCATGTGACCGCTGGCGATGAATTCCAGGTCATCGTCGATCAACTCCGGCAGGCGCTTCCACAAGGCCCACGAACGGTTCGCCAGTTCCAACTGCCCGAGAAAACGCCCCTGGCGTCGCACATTGCCGAAGTTCACACCGCTGGCGTACTGACCGACCTGGTCACGCTCCAGCAGGATCACCGACTGCCCCCGCTGCCGCAGGAAAAACGCCGTGGCCGAGCCCATCAGGCCGCCGCCGACAATCACCACATCGGCTCGTTGCACCGTCATGGGGTTACCTCCCGGGTCAGCATCGAAAGCGGTTTCACCGGTGCCTGGCCACGTTGGCGCCCCACCTCCTGCACCGGGATGCCAGCGGCGGCGGCGATCACTTCGGCCCCGGCCTGGGAACAGTAACGACCCTGGCAGCGGCCCATGCCGACCCGGCTGAACGCCTTGGCCCGGTTCACTTCGCAGGCGCCCTTCTCGCTGACGGTGCGGCGCAACTCGCCGGCGCTGATCATTTCGCAGCGACAGACGATGGCCTCGTCCGGCAAGGCCCCGGCTTGTTCGGCAGGCCAGGGGAATGCCTCGGCCAGGCCCAGGCGAAACGCATCCATGACCTTGAGCGCACGCTGCTGATCGGCCAGGTGTGTCGCCTCCACCGGCTGTTGCAGGTCACGGAGCAGCGCCATGGCGACCAGGCGACCGGCATGTTCGGCGGCATCGGCACCGCGGACCTTCGCCCCATCGCCGGCCGCGTAGACGCCACTGACCGAGGTCCGGCCCTCGGCGTCCGTGTCCAGCCACCATTGACTGCTCGCCTCGTCAAAGCGCAGGCGGCAGCCCGCCAGGTCGGCCAGTTGAGTCTCCGGCCGCAGGTGGTAACCCAGCGCCAGCGCGTCGCATGCCACGGTCAACGTCTCGCCATTCGCGCGGCGCACCCGCACGCCGCTGACGCCACGGCTGGCCTCGCCGAGCACGCCGAGGGGAGAAATGCCCAGGTGCACCGGGATCTTCGCCCGATACAGTTGCGCCAGCAGTTTCAGCCCGGTGAACAGTAATCCCGGGCGTGCCATGAGCTTGGGCAAGGCCTTGAGCCGATGGCCCAGGGGCGAGGTGTCCAGCACAGCGGCCACCGAGGCCCCGGCTTTCACATACTGGCTGGCGACCAGGTACAGCAACGGCCCGCTGCCCATGAACACCACGCGATGGCCGATGGAAACGGCCTGGGCCTTGAGCGCGATCTGCGCCCCGCCGAGGCTGTAGGTGCCGCCCAGTTGCCAGCCTTCGACCGGCATCAAGCGGTCGGTGGCACCGGTGCAAAGAATCAGGGCGTCGTACTCCACCGTCGAATGCACGCCCTGGCTGACGCAACACAGCTGGCCCGGCGTCAGGTTCCAGACCAGGGTGTCCGGGCGATAGTCGATCTGCGGGCGCAGGCGGTCGAAGCTGTCGTGTAAGGCCCTGGCCTTGTCCGCCTCGGTGCCGTACAGCGTCGCGTAGCTGCGGGTGAAGCCTTCGGGCTGGCGGCGATAGATCTGCCCGCCGTCGCGACGATTTTCGTCGATCAGGATCGGCCTGAAGCCCGCCGCCACCAGGGTCTCGGCGCACCGCACGCCAGCCGGGCCCGCGCCGACGATGGCAATTCGATGAGTGTTCATCCGCGCAGTGGCCATATCGCCTCCGGTTGCCGGGTGATGATGTCCAGTCCTTCGCGCACTTCATTGGAACAAGCGCGCAGGCGCTCGCCGCCGCGGGTCCAGACCCAGCAATCCTGGCAGGCGCCCATCAGGCAGAAGCCGGCGCGGCTGCCGGGGTCGAACTCCGACTGGCGCAGCGCCGGGCCATGGGTCAACAGCGCGACCATCAGCGTGTCGCCCTGCAACGCCTCGATGGGTTCGCCATCGACCTTCAATCGGACAACGGGCCGGCCCTGTTCGGCCAACCTCACAAAACGCGCGTTCATGCGTAGGCTCCCACGATCATGCTGTTTGAATCCTGTTGGGTCTTGAGCAGCTCGCCGCTGTCGTGATGACAGAGCACTTCGCTGCCGCCGTCGATGATTCGTCGCGGCGGCGCGGTGCGATTGCACACGCCATCGACCCGCACCGGGCAACGTTCGAGAAAGGTGCACAACCCCGGCACATCGGCCCTCGGCCCCAGGGCGGGCAGCGAACCGCAAGTCGTGGCGCCGCAGCTTTCCAGCCAGCCCTGGCGCATTTCTGGCACCGAATGGATCAACAGGTCGGTGTAGGGATGGAACGGCGCCTGGGCGAAGGCTTGCCGCGCACCGGCCTGGACCTTGTAGCCGCTGTACATCACCACGATGTCGTCGCACAGCGCCCGCACCGTGGAGATGTCATGGCTGATGAACAGGTAGGAAACCCCCAGTTGCTGGCGCAGGTCGCGCAGCAGTTCGAGGATCGCCGCGCCGACCACGGTGTCGAGGGCCGAGGTCACTTCATCGCACAGGATCAGGTCCGGCTTCGCCGCCAGCGCCCGGGCCAGGTTGACGCGCTGTTTCTGCCCGCCGGAAAGCTCGCCGGGGCGGCGTTCGGCCAAGTCCCGCGGCAGGCGTACCAGGTCCAGCAGCTCACCGATACGCTCACGCAGGGCCGCGCCCTTGAGGCCGAAATACATCTTCAGCGGCCGACCCAGGATGGTGCTGATGCTGTGCATCGGATTGAGCGCGGTGTCGGCGTTCTGGAACACCATCTGGATCCGTCGGAACTGTTCATCGGTGCGCTCGGACAGGCTGCCACCCAAGGGTTGCCCGTCGAACGTCAGCCCGCCGACCGCCGGGGTCAGCAACCCCGCCACCACCCGCGCCAGGGTCGACTTGCCCGAACCCGACTCACCGATCACACCGATGGCCTGGCCCCGGCGCACCGTCAGGTCGATGTCCTCCAGGACGCGGATCGTCGGCATGCCGCGCGCATCCTTGTTGCCGTAGCCGGCGGTCAATCCCTGGATGGTCAGCAGCAGCGTGTCTTGCGCCACGCCGCACGGCGGGCGCAGGGTCGTGTCCGGTCGCGCCGCCGCCAACAGGCTGCGGGTGTAGGCGTGGGCCGGGCCCTTGAGCAACGGCGCGGTGGCGCTCTGCTCGAAGATCTGCCCGCCGTTGAGCACCACGATCTGGTCGGCCATCTGGGCCACGACGGCCAGGTCGTGGGACACGTAGACCGCCGTGGCGCCACGCTCGCGCACCACGCGCTTGAAGGCGCGCAACACATCGATCTGGGTGGTCACGTCCAGGGCAGTGGTCGGCTCGTCGAGCACCACCAGCAGCGGGTCGCTGATCAGCGCCATGGCCGCCATGACCCGCTGCAATTGTCCGCCGGACACTTGATGAGGGTAGCGGCGGCCGATGCGTTCGGGGTTCGGCAACGCCAGGTCGCGAAACAACTCCATGGCCTTGGCTTCCAGCGTGGCCCGACTGCCCAGGCCATGGATCAGCGCCCCTTCCACCACTTGGTCGATCAGCCTTTTGGCCGGGTTGAACGCCGCCGCGGCGCTTTGGGCGATGTACGAGACTCGGTTGCCACGCAAGCCCTGCAACTCGCTCTCGCTCAATGCGAGCATGTCGTGCTCGCCGATCTGCACCACCCCACCCGCCAGGCGACAACCGCGCCGGGCGTAGCCGAGCAGCGCCAGGGCGATGGTGGTCTTGCCGGAGCCGGACTCGCCGATCAGGGCCAGCACCTCGCCTTTTTCCAGGGCGAAGCTCACGCCCTTGACGATCTCCACGTCACCGCGCTCGCCACTGGCGACCACCCGCAGGTTGTCGACTCGGATCAATTCGCTCATATCAATGGCCTCCCGAACGTCGATTGCGCCGTGACGACAGGCGATCGATAAACAGATTGACGCCAATGGTCAGGGTGCCGATGGCCAATGCCGGAATCACGATGGCCGGTGCGCCCTGGTTGAGGCCACCGATGTTCTCGCGCACCAGCGATCCCAGGTCGGCGTCCGGCGGTTGCACACCGAGGCCGAGGAAGCTCATGCCGCTGAGCAGCAGGACGATGAAGCCAAAGCGCAACCCCAGGTCAGCCAGCACCGGGTTGAGCATGTTCGGCAGGATTTCCACACAGGCGACGTACAGCCGCCGCTCGCCCCGGGTGCGGGCCACTTGCACGTACTCCAGCGCCTCGATATTCACCGCCATGCTGCGGGCGATGCGAAACGCGCCCGGCGTGTAGCTCAGCACCGCCGTGCACACCAGCAGCGTCACCGACGAACCGAAGGCCGAGACCATGATCAGCGCCAGCATCTTGCTCGGGATCGAAATGAAGGCGTCCATCAGCCGACTGATCAGTTCATCCAGCCACTTGGGCGAGACCACTGACAGCAGCGCGCAACTGGTGCCGAGCCCACTGGCCAGGACCGCCGCCACCAGCGCCAGGCCCACCGTGAGGCGCGCGCCCACGAGAATGCGGCTGAGCATGTCGCGCCCCAGGTAATCGGTGCCCAGCGGGTAGGCCGCGCTGAAACTGTCGAAGATATTGTCGGAGACCACTTCGCCCACCGGGTGCGGTGCCAGCCAGGGGCCGAAGATCGCCACCAGCAGCCAGACCGCGCACATCACGGCGCCGATCAGCCCCAGCCAGGACGAACCGTGAGCGTCCTTGCCCAATGCCAGTGCGACCGCCGCCGTCGGGGATTTCACAATGGGATTGTTCATTGGTTTCTCAGCCTCGGATTGGAAAGGATCGCGCACAGATCGGCAATCAGCACCAACATCAGGTACGCCGTGCAGAACAGCATGGTGCAGGCCTGGACCAGCGCCATGTCACGGTTGGTCACGGCATCGACCATCAGGCTGGCGATGCCGGGGTAGTTGAAAATCGTCTCGACGATCACCACCCCGCCCAGCAGGTAGGAGAGGCTCAAGGCGATGGCGTTGGCGATCGGTCCAATCGCGTTGGGCAAGGCATGCCGCAACACCACCCGCACCGCACTCACGCCCTTGAGGCGGGCCATTTCCACGTAGGGGCTGTCCAATTGATCGATCACCGCGGCCCGGGTCATGCGCGCCATCTGCGCAACGATCACGCAGCACAGCGTCATCACCGGCAAGGCGTAGGTGCGCATGAACTGCCACGGCGAGGTGATTTCACTGGCGTAGGACAGTGCCGAAAGCCAACCCAGGTTCACCGCGAAAATCAGCACCGCCAGGGTCGCGACCAGGAACTCCGGCACCGCCACCATCATCAGGGTGAAGAAGCTCATGAAACCGTCGACGCGGCCACCACGCCACATCGCCGAGCCAATGCCCAGGATCAATGCCACGGGCACCGAGACCAGCGCCGTGGTGGCCGCCAGCATCAGCGTGTTGGGCACCCTGCCGGCCATCAGCTCGGTGACCGGCACGGCATTGGAGACCGACACGCCGAGGTCGCCACTGAGCAGGCTCGTCAACCAGTGCAGGTAGCGCAGCACGCCCGGCTGATCGAGGCCCATCTTCACCCGCAGCGCCGCGACCTGCTCCGGCGTGGCGAACTGTCCAAGGGCCTGTTGCGCCGCATCTCCCGGCAACACCGCCGTGATGGCGAACACCACCATCGAGACGATCAACAGCGTCACGATCGCGGCGCCTGCGCGCCGGCCGATCAGCCACAGTGTGCTGCTATTCATCACCCTGCCCTCCTGCCCGTTCACCCGGCCGATACCCGACGCTCATCAGGCGTCCAGCCAGACTTGCTCGGCGAACATGTAGCCCATGAAACCGCCCAGCGGGTTGGTGCCATAGCCCTTGACGCGCTGGTCGACGCCGTCGATGTTGCTGATGAACACCGGAATGCCGATGCCGCTGTGGTCATGCACCAGGGTCTGCATGTCGGCGTACATCTTGCCGCGCTTGACCTCGTCGGTTTCCCCCCGGGCCTGCACCAACAGTTGGTCGAACTGCGGGTTCTTCCAACCGGACTCGTTCCACGGCGCCGAGGACTGGAAGAACTGCGAGAACAGCATGTCGGCGTTGGGACGCGGGTTGATGTTGCCGAAACTCAGCGGGTGCTTGGCCCAGTGGTTGGACCAGTAGCCATCGCTCGGCAGGCGGTTGACGTTGAGCTTGAGCCCGGCTTCCTTGGCCGATTGCTGCAACAGCACGGCCACGTCCACCGAACCGGTGGCGGCCGGCGAGCACATCAACGGCATGCTGATGCTTTCCATGCCGGCCTTCTTGAGCAGGAACCTGGCCTTCTCCGGGTCGTAGACCCGCTGAGGCAGGTCGGCGTTGTAGAACCGTGCGCCAGGGGCGATGGGGTGGTCGTTACCGACCCGGGCGAAGCCACGGAAGATCGCCGACTTGACCTGCTCGCGGTCCAGCAGCAGTTTCAGCGCCTCGGTGAACTCGGCGCTCTGGCCGGGCATCTGGTCCTGGCGAATGATCAGGTCGGTGTAGTTGCCCGACGGCGAATCCACCACACGATGGCCGCTGCTGTCCTTGATCCGCGTGGTCGAACGCGGGTTGACCTCGTTGATGATCTGCACGTCGCCCGACAGCAGCGCGTTGACCCGCGACGGCTCGTCGCCGATGCCGATGAATTCGATCTCGTCCAGGTACGGCAGGCCGGGTTTCCAGTAGCCGGTGTTGCGTACACCGATCGAACGTACCCCAGGCTTGAATTCCTTGACCTTGTACGGCCCGGTCCCGATGCCCTGGTTGAAGTCGCTGGTGCCCTCCGGGACGATCAGCAGATGAGAAACGGCGAGGATCGACGGCAGTTCGGCATTCGGGCCGCTCAGGCGGATCTGCACCTCGTGGGTGCCGGTGGCCTTGACCTCGGCGAACTGCTCCGCCAGCGACATGACCTTGGAACCGGTGATCGGGTCCTTGTGGCGCATCAGCGAATACACCACATCGGCGGCGGTCAGTCCCTTGCCGTTGTGGAACGTCACTTCCTTGCGCAGGGTGACGACCCAGAGCGTGGCGTCGGTGGTGTCGATGCGTTCGGCCAGCTCCAGTTGCGGCACCATGTGGCTGTCGAAACGGGTCAGGCCGTTGTAGAACATGTAGTGACGTACGTAGTCGGTGGACGACGAGCCTTTGGCCGGGTCCAGGGTATCGGCGGTCGAGCTGGAGATGCCCGCGACGCGGATACGCCCGCCGGGCTTGCCTTTGCCGGGGTTGGCCTGTTCATCGGCGAACAACTTGCCAGCGGCGCCGAACAGGCTGCCGGCCCCCGCTGCCGCGACACCCGCCAGCCCCAGCATCTGCAAGGCGTGGCGACGCGACATGCCGCGGTTGAGCCCTTCGAAAACACGCAGACTTTCTGTGCCGGTAATCAACTGGCTGTCGATGCTGTTCTTATTGTCAGTCATGTCAGTTCTACCTTTCCAAGTGATAAGGGCTCGGTTGCGCACGGTTGACGCAACGTGAATGGAACGCCAAGCAACTTCATGAAACTCAGTGCAGGTAGTCCTGCAGCCGGTAGTACGCCCCCACCAACGGCAGGAACCAAGGCTTGCCGAAGTGGCCGGGGATGGCCGGCCAATCGAGTTCACGCCAAGGATTGGCCTCGGCCTTGCCGGCCATGACCTCGGCCATGACCTGGCCCATGTGCACCGACATCTGCACGCCATGGCCGCTGTAGCCCATGGAGTGGAACACCCCGCCATGCTGCCCGGCCCGGGGCAGGCGATCGGACGTCATGTCCACCAGGCCGCCCCAGCAATAATCGATCCGGGTGTTCGCCAGTTGCGGGAACATCCGCACCATCGCCGCTTGCAGCACCTTGCCGCTCTTGGCATCGGACACGCTGTCGGACATGGCAAACCGCGCGCGGCCGCCAAACAGCAGGCGATTGTCCGGCGTCAACCGGAAGTAATTGCCGATCATCCGGCTGGTGACATAGGAGCGCCGGGCCGGCAGCAGGCTGTCGATCAATGCGTCAGGCAACACCTCAGTAGCCACCACGAAGCTGCCCACCGGGACAATGCGCCGCCGATACCAACCCAAGCCGCCCTGCTGGCTGGCGCCGGTCGCCAACAAGACCTGCGAGGCGTGCAACGTGCCCTTGCTGGTGTTGACCCGATAGCCGCCGGCGCTGGCCTTCCAGTCCTTGACCGTGACGCCCTGGAAGATCAGCGCGCCGTGACGCGCCGCCGCCTCGGCCAGGCCGATCCCGAAGCGCCCGACGTGCATCTGCACGCCGTTGCGCTGCAACAGGCCGCCGTGGAACTGGCTGGAGTTGACCTCCGCCCGGGCCTCTTGCGCAGACAGCAATTGGACCTGGGCATCGACCTCCTTGCGAATCAGCTCGCAAGTGCGCGCCAACCCTTCGTAGTGCATCGGCTTGGCGGCCAGTTTGAGCTTGCCGTTGCGCTTGAGGTCGCAGGCAATCCCCTCCTGCTCCACCAGTGAAACGACGCTTTGCACCGCGCTTTCGTAGGCCTGGTAATAGGCACGCGCCTTATCGGCGCCAAGGCTGGCGGTGAGTGCGGCGTAGTCCTGGGCCACGCCGGTGCTGCAATGGCCGCCGTTGCGCCCCGACGCTTCGCCGATCACTCTGCCGGCCTCCAGCACTACCACGCTGGCGCCCTTCAAGGCCAAGGCGCGGGCCGCCGCCAGGCCGGTGAAGCCACCACCCACGATGGCGACGTCGACCTGCCCCGGCAACCCGCCGAGCTGGGCACCGGTGAACGCCGGTGCGGTATCGAGCCAATAGGACTCACTGCCCATGTCTAACCCCTTTGACCTTGAAGAATGCGTGCGCCTCAGAGCCCGACCAGGCCGGGCAAGCCACCGATATCGGCGATCTGGTGGTAGCCGTAGATGGCGTTGCCTGGTTGTTCATGGCCACGGGCGACGAAGGCTTTGTTCCTGATCTTCATGTCGTGGGCGGGCATCAGGTCGTAGCGGAAACTGGACGAGACGTGCAGCACGTCCTCCGGCCCGCAGCCTAAGTTGTCGAGCATGAATTCGAAGGCCGCCAGGCGCGGCTTGTAGGCCTGGGCCTGCTGGGCGGTGAAGACTTTATGAAAAGGCGCGCCGAGCTTGTCGACGTTGGACATGATTTGCTCGTCCATCGCGTTGGAGAAAATCACCAGGGGGATCTTGTCGGCGATCTTCGACAGGCCCGCCGGTACGTCGGCGTGCGGGCCCCAGGTGGGAACGGCATCGTAATAGAGCTGGCCTTCGCCCCGGTACTCGACGCCCCAACGCTTGCAGACCCGCATCAGGGAGGTCTTGATGATTTCATCATAGGGCCGCCAGTCACCCATCACCTGGTCCAGGCGATAGGCGGCGAAGTCCGTGACGAACTGGTCCATCTGCCCGGCGCTGACACGGTCGGCAAACAGCTCGCGGGTCATGGTGCCCATCTGGAAATTGGTCAACGTGCCGTAGCAGTCGAAGGTGATGTACTTGGGTCGAAGAAAGCTCATGAGTGCGGGTCCTGATGATGGTTGAGGGCCTGACGTGGCAAACATTGCTGCGGGTCGTGAGGCGTCGCGGCATCGCTGCATCACGTTTTCATTACAACACCATGAGACCGTGGAAAAACGGTTAAAAATACTGGCCGCTTGGTACAAACCACCGTTTTGCGGGGCTCCCTCAGCAGACTTTGCGGGATGCTCCAGGCGTGGGCGCTGCACCCGTGTTTCTGAGGCTTTGCGGGCAGTTATGGTGCGCAAACCGGCGCTGCAAAGGGTGCTTTACGGCAGAATCTACGCCTGGAATAGGCAGTGCTGCCGGCTGTGTGGAATGGACGATCGCTTTCGCGAGCAAGCTCGCGCCCACAGGAGGTATCGGGTGTTGCTGCACTGGATGCACCCCACCAAACCACTGCGGGAGCGAGCTTGCTCGCGAAGGCGGTAGGCCTGTAGAACTCAGGCCTTCAATTCAGCCTCGAAGAAGCTCACCAAGGCCTGTACCCGTGCGCTGCGGAGCTTGCGCGAGGGCACCAGCAGGTTGATCGGGGCGCTGTCGAATTGCCAATCAGCGAGCACCCGCACCAGGCGGCCTTCGGCGATGGCTTTGCTGACGTCCCATTGCGAGCGCAGCACCAAGCCCAGCCCCTGCTCGGCCCAACGCCGGGCCACGCTGCCGTCGTTGCTCAATAGCGCGGGCTTGATGCGCAACGTCTTGCGCCCCTGCCCGTTGCGCAGATGCCACAGCGTGACGTCTTCATCGTTTTCCCGAATACAGATGCAGCGGTGTTCAGCCAGTTGCTCAGGTAACGCAGGCGTACCGTACTGCTCCAGATAGGCCGGACTTGCGCAGAGCCATCGATCATTCTGGGTCAGGGGCCGGGCCACCCACTGGCTGTCACTGAGGGCGCCGACGTGTATCACCGCGTCGCTGTCATGGCGATCAGGCCAGGGCGTTTCGCGCAAATCCAGGTGCAGGCACAGGTGCGGATGCAGCCGGGCGAAACGGGCCAGCAGCGGCGCGATGCGTTGTCGACCATAGCCGAACGGCGCCGCCAGCCTGAGGGTGCCGGCCAGCTGATCGTCCTGTTGCTTGAACGACTCGGGCAGCGCCTCCAACTGCTCCAGCAACAGCGCGCTCTGGCGCGAGAACCGCTCGCCGTCGGCGGTCAGGCTCAGGCGCCGGGCGTCGCGGTTGGCCAAGGTCAGGCCGAGCAGCGTTTCCAGCTTGCGCAAACGCATGGATAGCGCCGGAGGCGAGACATTGAGGGCCCTGGCGGCGGCACTCAACGAATCGGAACGCGCCAGCGTCACGGCCATGCGCAGGTCTTCGATGGCAATCATTCAATTCAACTTAATGATAGATGACGAAGCATTGAACCATAACTTCACGATGGCTGCGTAGAGTCGCCCTGTCTCCCCTCACCGAGTCCTGCCCATGCCTGCCTCCCTTGCCTTTCTCGACACCCCCGTTGCGCTCATCGATGTGCCGCGAATGCAGCGCAATATCCAACGCATGCAGCAACGCATGGACGCATTGGGCGTTCGCCTGCGCCCGCACATCAAGACCAGCAAATGCCTGCCCGTGGTCCAGGCACAGATCCAGGCCGGCGCCAGCGGGATCACCGTCTCCACCTTGAAGGAGGCGCAACACTGTTTCGCCAACGGCATCCAGGACATCTTCTATGCGGTCGCCATGGCTCCTGGCAAATTGCCCCAGGCCCTGGCCCTCAGGCGCAAGGGCTGCCAGCTGAGCCTCCTGGTCGACAGTCTGGCCGCCGCCCAGGCCGTCGTCGATTTCGGCGGGCACCACGACGAACGTTTCGCCGTCTGGATCGAGATCGATTGCGACGGCCATCGATCCGGCCTGCGGGTCGAGGACCCGTCGCTCGTCGACATCGCGCGGACACTCAGCGACGGCGGCATGCACCTGTGCGGCGTGATGACCCACGCCGGATCCAGCTACGAACTCGACACGCCCCAGGCGCTGCAAGCCTTGGCCGAACAGGAGCGGCACGCCTGTGTCAGCGCCGCCCAGCGCATCCGCGAAGCCGGCCTGGCCTGCCCGCAGGTCAGCATCGGCTCGACACCCACGGCCTTGTCGGCGCAGCACCTGGAAGGCGTCACCGAAGTTCGCGCCGGGGTGTATGTGTTCTTCGACCTGGTGATGCACAACGTCGGTGTTTGCGCCGCCGACGAGTTGGCCCTGAGCGTACTGACCACCGTGATCGGTCATCAGAAAGACAAAGGCTGGATCATCACCGATGCCGGCTGGATGGCCATGAGTCGCGACCGGGGGACGCAGCGCCAACGGCGCGACTTTGGCTACGGCCAGGTGTGCAACGAGGCCGGCGACTGGATCGACGGCGCGCGGCTCACCGGCGCCAATCAGGAGCACGGCATCATCACCCTGGAACAGCCCGCAAACGTGGACATCACGACACGGTTTCCCGTCGGCAGCCGCCTGCGCATCCTGCCCAACCACGCGTGCGCCACGGGCGCGCAGTTTGCTCAGTACAGCGCCTGTGAGGCCAGCGGCGAAATCCAGACCTGGAGTCGCCTGCATGGCTGGTGAAATCGACTTGATTCATACCCCCCAGCCTGCCGCGCCGGGTAGGCATTACCCCCAGGCCGTGGTCCCGGTGCCGGCCCTGCATCTCGGTTACCTCATCGAAATCGAAGCGCTGGCCGGTGTCCCCGAGGGCACCTATTCACCCTCGCCCCATGGGCCCATCGAGCACACATCATGAAGCCACAAAAAAGCGATGTACTGATTATCGGCGGCGGCATCATGGGCTCGGCGTCGGCGTTTTTCCTGCGCCAGCGCGGGCGTTCGGTGACGTTGCTGGAACGCGACCTGATCGGCCAGTACGCCAGTGGGGTGAACTTCGGCAACGTGCGGCGCCAGGGACGATTCCTTGGCCAACTGGAGCTGTCCAACCGCTCCTACGGGTTATGGAAACGGCTACCCGAACTGATCGGCGACGACCTGGAATTCATTCCCAGCGGCCACATGCGCGTGTGTTATCGCGAAGACGAGATCGCCGAGCTGCAGGCCTACGCCGACGCCCCCGAGGCTCGGGCGCTGGACTTGCAGATCATCACCGGCAAGGCCTTGCACGAGCGCTTTCCCTTCCTCGGCCCCGAGGTCAAGGGCGGCTCCTACGCCCCCCACGACGGTCACGCCAATCCGCGCCTGGCGGCCCCGGCCTTTGCCCGCGCGGCAACCCGGGCCGGGGCCCACGTCCGCGAACGCACGGAAGTGGCCGACGTGCAAAAGGTCAACGGCGAATTCCACGTGACCACCACCGACGGCCAGCAGTTCATCGGCGAGCAGTTGCTGATCACGGCGGGCGCCTGGGGGGCCAGGCTGTCCGAACAGTTCGACGAAGCCGTGCCCCTGGAGCCCAACGGGCCACAGATGTCGGTCACTGAACCGGTGCCCTATGCGTTGCCGACAGTGATTGGAGTGTTCACCAAGATCAAGGAAGAAGTGATCTACTTCCGGCAGATCCCCCGGGGCAATCTCATCATCGGCGGTGGCAACCGCTGCAAGCCGGACATGATCAACCGTCGCGCCTACTTCCGGCCGGAAAGCCTGCTCAACCAGATGCACCAGATGAGTCGCCTGCTGCCGGGGGTCGGCCACCTCAACATCATCCGCGTGTGGAGCGGCATCGAGAGCTATACCCCCGACTCGCTGCCGATCATGGGCCCCAGCGGCAGGGTGCCGGGGCTGTTCTATGCCTTCGGGTTCTGCGGGCATGGTTTCCAGCTCGGCCCAGGCGTCGGCGATGTCATGGCCGAGTTGATCAGCACCGGCAGCACCGGCACCTTGATCAGCCCGTTCGACATCCGCCGCTTCACCGACCCGATGGCCCTCGCCACGCCGCTCTCGGCCAGCATCGCGAGCACCGGCAAGCTTGTCTGAACCGCCCAAGCCATCGGCTGACGACCCGAGGTTTTTTGCGCCATGAAACCTGCGTCGCTACGTTTTGCCCAGTCTGCCCGGCAGATACAGCAGATTATCCTTTGCCAGGCTCAACAACGGCACAAGCCATCGCAACGGCTTTGATAGTTTATTGATGAGAAACGGCATCGCGATCTGCTGCCGGCCATCGCATTACGCCCCATGGGAGCCCGTTGGATGACCACCCGATCTTCGAATAGCCCGCTGAAGCATGGGCAGTTTTACATCAACGGCGACTGGTCGTTTGCGGCCCACCCGGCCACGCTACCGGTGGTCAACCCGGCCACCGAAGCGGTAATCGCCGAAGTCGCCCGCGGTTCCAGCGAGGACGTCGACCGGGCAGTCGCCGCCGCCCGTGGGGCCTTTGCGGGGTGGGCCGCGACCCCGGTGGCCACGCGCGCATCGATCCTGGGCAGACTCCATGAGCTGATCCTTGAACACAAGGAGGCATTGGCCCAGACGCTCTCGCTGGAAATGGGCGCCGCCATCGGTTTCGCCCGGGCCATGCAGGTGCCGCTGGCGGCCGAACATGTCCGGGTGGCCCGTGACCTGCTCGCCACCTATGCGTTTCGCAAGGTCGAGAACGGCACCGCCATCGACCGCGAGCCCATTGGCGTCTGCGGCCTCATCACGCCGTGGAACTGGCCGCTGTACCAGATCACCGCCAAGGTCGCCCCGGCGATTGCCGCCGGCTGCACGGTGGTCCTCAAACCCAGCGAACTGTCGCCGTTGAGCGCCCTGCTCTTCGCCCAACTGGTGCATGACGCCGGCCTCCCTCCAGGCGTTTTCAACCTGGTGAACGGCAGCGGTGCCGACGTTGGCGCGGCCATGGCGGCGCATCCGGATATCGACATGATCTCCATCACCGGCTCGAACCGCGCCGGCGCGCTGGTGGCCCAGGCCGCCGCGCCCACGGTCAAGCGCGTCACCCAGGAACTGGGCGGCAAATCACCGAACCTGCTGATGCCGGACGCGGACGTGGCCAAGGCCGTGCCGCCAGGCGTGATGTCGGCATTTCGCAACGTCGGCCAGTCCTGCAGCGCACCGACCCGGATGATCGTACCGCGCAGTCGCCTGGCGGAGGTCGAAGCCCTCGCGGCCGCGACCGCCAACGCGATCATCGTTGGCGATCCGCAATCGGAAGCCACCGTCCTCGGCCCCATCGCCAACGAAGCGCAGTTCAACCGCGTGCAAGGCATGATCGCCCTCGGCCTGGAGGAAGGCGCAAAATTGCTGTGCGGCGGGCCAGGCCGCGTGCCCGGCTTTGACAAAGGTTTCTATGCCCGGCCGACGGTATTCTCCCAGGTGGACAGTGCCATGCGCATCGCCCAGGAAGAGATCTTCGGCCCGGTGCTGTGCATCATCCCCTACGACACGCTGGACGAAGCCGTCGCCATCGCCAACGACACCGTCTACGGCCTCGGGGCCCATGTCCAGGGCCAGGACCTCGACCAGGTGCGCAGCGTGGCGTCGCGCATCCGCGCAGGCCAGGTGCTGTTGAACTACCCGGCCTGGAATCCGATGGCGCCGTTCGGTGGCTACAAGCGCTCGGGCAATGGCCGCGAGTATGGCGTCCATGGGTTCGAGGAGTATCTGGAGACCAAGGCGATTGTCGGCTTCGGTTGATCGCCTACGGCTCTGACCGCCCAGGGCCCTTACGGTCGCCTGCGTACGGTTTCATGTGCACGAACGCCGGCAACCAGGCCTCGCGCCGCCGGGTCCAGCACTCGTAGGTCGGCATCAACTGATCAGGGGCATCCAGGGCGCCCAGGTTCACCTCGATTTCATCCCCGCTGCGGGCGAACACCGACGAGCCGCAGCGCGGACAGAAAAAACGCCCGTCGTAATCGCGCGTCTCGCCTTCGATCCTAACCGCCGTCTCAGGGAATATGGCCGCCGCGAAGAACAATGCCCCATGGTGCTTGCGGCAGTCGAGGCAGTGGCAAAGCCCCACTCGATAAGGGCGGCCCGAGGCTTCGATACGCACGTTGCCACACAGGCATCCGCCGGTGAATCGGTCCATGGTGTGGTTCCTCTTGGCCAGGGTATCGATACACCTTCGACCCCTCTTGCATCTGGTTTGCTTCAGCCGTTGCCCACCATCGGTACCGCCATCAGCAAGATCGCGGTACCGTGCGTCGCGGTCGATGCCACGACCCCGTGGCGCATGCGCACCCACCCACAAGCCAACCCCTCCACCAACGTGAAAAGAAGAATTGGCCAGCCAAGCGACGTCACGCTCAAGGCGAGGAACCCATGGCACGCCGCAAACGCCACACCACTGATCAGCGCCGCTCGCAGGGCGCTGACGTGCTGTTCGAGATGGCCCTGAAGGAAACCGCGAAACAGCACTTCTTCCAGCATATTGGCACCATAGGCCAGCACCACCATGCCCGGCAACCATGCCCAATAGCCTGGCAGCATTGCCGCATCAGTCGCTTGACAAAGCCGCAGCGGCAAGCCGATCAAGCCTCCCACGCCGACGCCCAGGGCAACGCCCGTCAATCGACGCCCCTTGGACAACACCACCAGTTGCCACAGATCGGGCAACAAGCGAGCACTCAGTGCGATCAGCCCCAGCGACGACAGCCCCAGTGTGGCCAGCACGAACGGGTTGGCGAGAAAGCTGATCTGCAAGTCACCCTTGAGCGACCACAGGCGCAGCGGTGTCATCACGTCGCGCATCAGCACGAACGCCATCAGCAGAATCAAAATACGCGTTCCTGTCAGGGCCTTGGGCGTCAAGCCGAACCACAGCCCGAAGAGCACAAGGCCGGGTATCAGGTACAACGCGTAGTCCAGCAGTATCACAATTGCCTGGGCGATCATCCGTCTTCCTTGCTTGGAAATGCATGCAGCGGTCAGTAGTCACGGATCATGACGATTGATAACGGGCGCATGCAACGCCATCAACTCCGCGACCCATTCGATGAACACCCGCAACTTGGCACTGAGGTGGCGGTTCGGCGGATAGGCCAGGTAGAGCGGCATGGGGTCTATGCGCCAGTCTTCGAAAAGCGGTACGAGCTGGCCTTGCGCTTCGTATGGCCTGGACATGTACCGAGGCAGCCACAGCACCCCCAGCCCCGCGAGGCCCGCCGCCAGGTAGGCGTTGCCATCGTCGACGGCCAGCGCGTAGCGGCCCTTGACCTGCAAGCGCTCGCCCCGGCGATGCATCGCATACGGCATGGGTTTGCGCGTGCGCGCCCAGAGGAAACCAACGACACGGTGCAGGGAATCTTCCAGCGCCTGCGGATGATCCGGCGGGCCGTGACGCGCCAGGTAACCCGGCGCGGCGAAAATGCCCAGGGCCAGATCGCCGATGCGCCGGGCAACCAGTGACTGATCCACCAGCTCGCCGCCACGCACCACGCAATCGACGTTTTCATCGAGCATGTCGACAATCCGGTCGCTGACACCCAGGTCGATCTGGATGTCCGGGTACCGCGCATAGAACGCAGGCAAGGCCGGCACCAGGATCATGGCAGCGAGCGGACTCGGCACGTCCACCCGCAGCCGTCCACGGGGCAAGGTCTGCGCACCGGCGAGGCTGGTCTCGGCATCGTCCATGTCCGCCAGCAGCCGGATCACCCGTTCGTAATAGGCCGCGCCGTCAGCGGTGACGTTGACCTTGCGCGTGGTGCGATTGAGCAACCTGACCCGCAAGCGCGCCTCCAGTTGCTGGACCAGTTGCGTCACGGTGGTCTTGCTCATGTGCAGGGTCTCGGCAGCCTTGGTGAAGCTGCCCGCCTCCACCACCCGCACGAACGCCTGCATCGCATCGAAACGATCCATATCTGCCTCGGCACTTGTCGGATTGTTTGGATTTTACAAACAGTGATCGCCAAGGTTGCTCGTTTATCGCCTGGGCACAAGTCCCTAGAGTGACTTCATCGTTGATTTCGGGTCGCTCACGGCCCATTGATGGAGGTCTGCATGACACAGCGTGACGTTGTTTTCCCCGCCGGACGCCAGGCGCTTTATGAGCGCAATCGCTATTCGCCGGCCATTCGTTCCAACGGGTTTCTGTTCGTGTCAGGGCAGGTCGGCAGCACCGAGGAGGGTTCGCCGGTGCCCGAGCTACAAGCCCAGGTGCGGCAGGCGTTCAACAACCTGAAAGCGATTCTCGCGGCCGCCGATTGCACCTTCGACGACGTGGTGGACGTCACCGTTTTCATCGTCGACCCCGAAGCGAAATTCGAGGCCATCTGGGAGGTTGTGCCCGAATTCTGGGGCAACGCTCCGCATCCGACCCTGACGGCGGTCGGTGTGACCTGGTTGTATGGGTTTGAGTTTGAAATCAAGGTGATTGCCAAGTTGCCGGAGGGTGGCAAGGGGTAAGTCTTCGGCCGACGCCTTCGCGAGCAAGCTCGCTCCCACAAAGGCGCGCGGTAGGGCGCCGCAGAGCCATTTGTGGGAGCTTGCTCGCGAAGGCGGTGGATCAGCCGTGATCAACCCCTGACTGCCGCCTCGATCGCCGCGATGTCGATCTTGGTCATCGTCATCATGGCGTCGAAGGCGCGCTTGGCGATCGCCTGGTCCGGGTGAGTGACGGCCTCGCTCAGGACCCGAGGGGTGATCTGCCAGGAGATGCCCCACTTGTCCGTACACCAGCCACAGGCATTTTCCTGCCCGCCGTTGCTCACAATCGCGTGCCACAAGCGGTCGGTCTCGGCCTGGTCATCAGTGGCCACTTGAAAGGAAAACGCAATGCCGTGCTTGACCGAAGGCCCTCCGTTCAACCCCAGGCACGGGATGCCCATCACCGTGAACTCCACCGTCAACTCATCGCCTTGTTTGCCCGAAGGGAAATCGCCCGGCGCACGGTGCACGGCCAGCACCTTGCTGTCCGGGAAGGTCTGCGCATAGAACTGGGCCGCTTGCAGCGCAGCGCCGTCGTACCAGAGACAGATTGTGTTCTTGTTGTTCATCCGCGTTCTCCGAGAGAGGGACTGGACGGTGAAGTCTAGCAGTCCCCTATCGAGCCGGGCCTATCGCCCATCAGGTGAACAGATCGACCCCCAGCTGGAACGCCACCCACAGCGCCAGTCCCGTCGCGAACAGCAGTGCGATGTTCTCGAACAGGTTGTTGCGGTATTGCTTGCTCAGCAACGATTTCTGGTTGGACATGATCAACAGGCCCAGGGAAATGACCGGCAGGCCGACGATGTTCAGCGCGCTGACACCGATGGTCAGGGTGACGAAGTCCGGCATGCCGGGCATCGACCAGATCAACGGTGTGACGAGGATGAAGAGCATGAACCACTTGTGCATCGGGTCACGGTGGAACTCCTTGCCGTAGCGCTCCCGACGCTTGGGCAGGACGTGCTGGAAGGCATCGGTAATGAGCATCGGGAACGCCGTGGTCTTGCCGGAAATACTGGCGAACAGCGTGGCGAATACGCCGACGAAGAACACATACCAGCCGATGGGGCCGAAGAAGATTTCCAACGCCTTGCCCAGGTCACCCAGGGTTTTGACTTCAATGCCGTTGGGCCGCAGGATCTCGGCACCGACGATCCAGATCGCCAGGTTGATGACAATCCCCACGAACACCGCGAACAGCAGGTCGTTGCGCTGGATGCGCTTGTGCTCGGGCCCGGTCCAGCCCTTCTGGCGCATGACGTATGGATGCACGAAGTTGGCAATCGAGCCGGCCACCGCGCCAATCACCGAGACTGCCACCAGCAGCGCACCGTGGACACCTTCGTCCGCAGGAATGCTGAAGCCGATGGTGCCTTTGACGATCCCCACCACATCCGGTCCGGACATCACGGCCAGGGCGATGAACGCCAGGGTCATGATCGCCAGCAGCGCCTTCATCACCCCTTCGATCATCGAATAGATGTTGCGCCCCACCAGCAGCCACACCGCCAGCACCACCGCCACCGAACACAGCAACGGGTAGTCGACCCGCAGCAGCATCGCCAGGGACTCGCCAGCGCCCTTGATCATGTAGGCGTTCATCAAGTGGCCCATGAGCAGCGCGTAGACCAGCAGGAACCAGGCGAAGAACGGGTTGAGCTGGGCGTACCCCTGCAAGATGGTCATGCCCTGGTTATTGCAGAGCTGGAAGCGCGCGATGATGTTGACGATCAGGTACCTGAGCAGCAGCGACACCGCCAGCACCCACATCATCGCGTAGCCGTAGTTCGCACCGGCCACCGAAGAGGTGATCAGGTCGCCGGCGCCGAGCCAGGAAAGGACCGCGATGATGCCCGGGCCCAGAAGCTTGAGTATTCGTACAAAGCGGCCTTGGGCGGGCGCGGCGGCCTTGCCTTCGACGGACGGAATGCTCGACATGGATGGAATCTCCGTTATTTTTTTTGTGAGAAACGGGCCACAGTCGAACACATTAGATACGACATCGTACAACCATTCTTGAGCCTCAAGTATGTAGAAATGTTTCATTGATCCGCGGCCGGAAAAGCTGGCAATTTGACAGCCAGCGCCCTCAGCGCTCGCCGTTCTCGACCATCCAGCGCACCATGTCCACCAACGCCACTCGATGCTGGTGCACGGCGCACCAACCGGCGTGGTCCTGGCTGAACCGTTCGACATAGCGGCTGAGCACCACATGGCGCCCATCCTCGGCCAGGTGCAGCTCCACCTCGCGGCAGTGCAAGGCCCCCTGCTCAAGCGTGCGCATCCGTCGATGCAAGACCAGCGCGCCCCTACTCATCGGCGTTCTCCTCGTCCGGGCATGTTGATTGACCGGTCACCACGGCGCCCAGCTTGCCCTCGGCGACAACATCGGCGCGCCGCTGTGCCACGGCCTCTCGCAGGGCCGCGTAATAGTCCGGTCGGGTCCGCAGTTCGTCTGTCAGCGGCAACGCCTGCGCACGTCCATCGACGATGCCGCCGGCGGTGTTGAGCGTGCCCAGGGTGTCGACGGTGCTGCTGTTGTCACCGAACGGGCTGACCATGAAATCGATCACCTTGCCCGTGGCGTCCCGCAGGTTGGCCGTGCCCAGTATCGGCAGTTCCACGGTCGGCCCCGCCGCGATGTTCCAGACGCCGAACGTCTGGCCGAAATCGGCCTCGTGGCGTTCGATACCCAGTTTGCCGGAGACGTCGACCAGGCCGACGATGCCCGCCGTGGTGTTGATCACGAAACGGCCCAGGGTGTTGACCGAGCGCTGGCCGTTGCCTTGCAGCAGGTCGTTGACGAACACTTTGGGCTCGCCGAAGTTCGCCACGAAGTTGTGCACCCCGGCCTGGAAGAACCCAGGGAGCTTGCGGTAACCGCGGGCCACCGGGGCCAGCGCATAGTCATCCACCGTCCGGTTGAAGGCGAAGATGCCGCGATTGATGGGCTCGGCGGGATCATGGACGCCATAGCGCGCATGCTCGCAACGGCCGGGCGTGGCCGCCGGCGTCTGGGCACAGCCGCTGGCGAAGGCGGCGAGTGCCAGGACCAGGGAATATCGAACACGTAACGAAGCGGGATCGGTGAGCGGCATACGGGGCTGTCTCGCAAGGAATTGAGGAAGTGCTGCCTGAATGCCCGTGGCGAGTGTGGTCGCAGGCAAACTGACTGACACCGGCGCAATCCTGCCGCCGTTTTCTTGCCCGAAGATTTCCGCAACATTGCCCAGCGGCAACTTTATTTCCGAATTGAAATATATGACGCGGGCCCTGGATTGACCCTAGTATCGACGCCTGTATTCCTTGCCCAGCGTGCCCGCCGTGAGCCATTTACTACTGGTGGACGACGACCTCGAAGTCCTCGCCCTCTTGCGCAAATTCCTCGAACAACATGGCTACAGCGTGGACGTGGCCGCCGACGGTCGCGCCCTCTGGCAAGCGGTGGAACGCCGGTTGCCGGACCTGATCATCCTCGACGTCATGCTGCCGGGCGACAGTGGCCTGGTGCTGTGCCAGCGACTGCGGGCCGAGCACACCGTGGGCATCGTCATGCTCACCGCCATGGGCGAATTGAGTGATCGCGTCGTGGGCCTGGAGCTGGGAGCGGACGACTACCTGACCAAACCGTTCGATGCCCGCGAACTCCTGGCCCGGGTCCGCGCCGTCCTCAGGCGCACCGGCGAAACCAGGAGCCCCGCCAACGACACGTCCCGCTGGGTGCTGGCGTTCGATAACTGGCAACTGGACGTCACCCGCCGCGAACTGCGTTCACCGGACAACGTCATGATCCCGCTCTCCACCGGCGAGTTCGAACTGTTGCTGGTCTTTGTCGAGCACCCGCGCCGGGTGCTCAGCCGCCAGCAGTTGCTGGACATGGCCCGTGGCGAGACCTACGACGCGTTCGACCGCAGCATCGACGTGCAAGTCAGCCGGCTACGCCGCAAGTTGGAAACCGACAGCACCGGCGCGTCGATGATCCGCACCGTGCGCAACGGCGGCTACCTGTTCACGCCCCAGGTGGTAAAACGATGAAACCGCCGCGCTCGGGCGCCAAGCGCCCACGGGACACCCTGGCGCGCTGGATCGCCCTGACGACCCTCGGTGCCATGCTGACGTTGCTGGCCCTGAACGCGCTGTTCAGCCAATTGGCCGATGCCTGGGCGCGCCCGCCCCTGATGGAAACCGGCCTGTTCGAAAAGATCTCCGCCATCAGCCGCATCATCGACTCGGCAACGCCCGAACAGCGCCCCGCCATCGCCAGGGCCGCCAGCGACCAGGCATTCAACACGCAATGGCTGCAACACCACGACGACGCACGAGTGCCGGTGATCGACGACGACCCGCAATACAACGACGGCGCGGCGCGGCTGCGCCAGCAACTGGGCAGGCCGGATGCGCGGATAGAAGGCTACGAGCCGAGCGACTGGCCCGCTGGCGAACCCGGCGGGCGCTACGCCGCGCTGATCGAGTTGAGTGATCATTCGTGGGTGATGTTCTCCATGCCCGCGCGCAACTGGGGGCTGGAAGACTGGGAGCGCAACCTGATCATCCTGGCGTTGATCCTGCTGTCGACCTTCATCGTGGCGTTGGTCGCCACCCGGCACCTGGCCGCGCCTCTGGAACGCTTCGCCGAAGGGGCCAGGCGCTTTGGCGTGGATCACCGGGCCCCGCCCATTCCCGTGATCGGCCCTTACGAAATCCGCCAGGCGATCCTCGCCTTCAATGCCATGCAGGCCCAGCTCAGGCACTTCATCGAAGACCGCACGCAAATGCTCGCCGCCATCTCCCATGACCTGCGGGCACCGTTGACCCGCATGCGCCTGCGCGGGGAGTTCATCGACGATGCCGAGCAGCAATCCCGGCTGTTCAGGGACGTGGACGAGATGCAGGCGATGGTCAACTCGGCCCTGGAGTTCTTCCGCGACGACGCCCGGCTGGAGCATGCCACCGCCTTCGACCTGGCCGAACTGCTGCACACCGTCGTCGATGATTTCAAGGACGCCGGCATCGAGGTGGCCTTCGAGGGCGCCCAGCGGTTCGTCTATGTCGGCCGGCCCATCGGGATCAAGCGCGCCTTGGTGAACCTGATCGACAACGCGATCAAGTACGGCAGCGAACCGGCGGTGCAACTCAAGGCCTGGACCGATCACGTCGAGATTCGCATCCTCGACCGCGGCCCAGGCATTGCCCCCGAATACCAGGAGCGGGTATTCGCTCCGTTCTTCCGCCTCGAAGGCTCACGCAACAAAAACACCGGCGGTGTCGGCCTGGGCCTGTCAGCAGCCCGGGCCACCGTGCTGGAGCATGGCGGGACGCTGAGCCTGAACAATCGTCACGGTGGTGGACTGGAGGCCAAGGTCCTGCTGCCCTTGAATGGTTAGCCCGGCAACGGCTGGAAAAAACCCCACGATGAATAATGCGCTAAACAATCGGCGCCTTCCTCGATAGGATGTCCGGCCCCGCTGCCCCGGCCCTGTCCGGGAAGGCGCTTTTTTTCTGCCCGACACCGCGCTCGGGCGCAATCGTTCCCCCTTCGCTCACGTGTGCCAAAGGATCGACGGAGCCAATTGAACGTTATGGAGTTCACCCGATGATTCTTATCATTTACGCCCATCCCTACCCCGATAAATCGCGGGTCAACCAGGAGATGCTCAGGCGCGCCGCCCGTCACCCGGACGTGGTCATCCGCTCCCTCTACGAGCTGTACCCGGACTTCGACATCGATGTCGAGGCCGAACAGCGGGCAGTCGAGCAAGCGCAACTGGTGGTGCTGCAACACCCGATGTACTGGTACAGCGCCCCGCCACTGCTGAAATTGTGGATCGACAAGGTGTTCACCCAGGGCTGGGCCTATGGCAAGGGCGCCGTCGCCCTCAAGGGCAAGCCCTTGCTGTGGGCCGTCACCACCGGTGGCGCGCACGATCATTTCCAGATGGGCGACTACCCCGGTTTTTTGGCGCTGGCCCAACCCCTCCACGCGACAGCCCTCTACTGCCACATGCGGTGGCTGGAGCCGGTAGCCGTGCACGGCGCGTATGCCGGTGCCTGCGACGCCCAAGACGCACAAATCGAGCACTATTGCGCTCGCCTGGCCGCCTGGAAGGACGATTGAAATGGAAACACATAGCCTGATTGAAATGCTCATCTACCTGGGCTCGGCGGCTCTGATCGTGCCGATCGCCGTCCGGTTGGGGCTGGGCCCGGTGCTGGGCTACCTGCTCGCCGGTTGCGCCATCGGTCCCTGGGGCCTGAAGCTCGTCACCGACGTCAAGGCGATCCTGGAATTCGCCGAGATCGGCGTGGTGCTGATGCTCTTCATCATCGGCCTCGAACTGGACCCCAAGCGCTTGTGGGCGCTGCGCAAAATGGTGTTTGGCGGCGGCGCGCTGCAAATGCTCGCCTGTGGCGCAGCCATCGCCTCGTTCTGCGCGCTGCTTGGCCTGAACTGGACGGCGGCGCTGCTGGTGGGCCTGACCTTGAGCCTGTCCTCCACGGCCATTGCCATGCAGGCCATGAGTGAGCGCAACCTGACCGCGACTGCCGTGGGGCGCAGCAGTTTTGCCGTGCTGCTGTTCCAGGACATCGCCGCCATTCCCCTGGTGGCCATGATCCCCCTGTTGGCGGCCCACGGCGGAACCCCGTCAGGCGCCGACCTGGCCTTGTCGATCGGCAAGATCGTCGCGGCAGTCGGCCTTGTCGTGGTGCTCGGCCGTTACGTTTCCCGGCCGCTGCTGCGCTTTGTCGCCAAATCCGGCCTGCGGGAAATCTTCAGTGCCGTCGCCCTCTTCCTGGTATTCGGCTTCGGGTTCCTGCTGGAGGAAGCCGGCCTGTCGATGGCGATGGGCGCATTCCTCGCCGGGGTGCTGCTGGCCAGCTCGGAATACCGGCACGCCCTGGAAAGCGACATCGAGCCGTTCAAAGGCTTACTGCTGGGGTTGTTTTTTATCGGCGTGGGCATGTCGATCGACTTCGGCACCCTGATCCATGCGCCGCTGAAGGTCCTGACCCTGACCCTGGGTTTCATCCTGATCAAGCTGCTGGTGATCCGGCTTATCGCACGCGTGCTCAATGTCCCCGGTGGCCAGCGCTCATGGCAGGCGGTGCTGCTCGGCCAGGGCAGCGAATTTGCCTTCGTGGTGTTCGGCGCCGCGACGGTCGCGGGCATCCTGACCGAGCAATGGGGTAAAAGCCTGACGCTGGCCGTGGCCTTGTCCATGTGCCTGACGCCGTTGCTCATCCTGCTGTTGGCGCGCATGGAGTCCGCCAGCAAGAAGAACCGCCAGGAATCCGACCTGGTCGACCCGCAGACGCCCCGGGTGATCATCGCCGGGTTCGGCCGGTTCGGGCAAATCGCCGGCCGCCTGCTGATGTCCTGCGGCGTCGAGGTGGTGGTCCTGGACCACGACCCGGACAACATCGAGACCTTGCGCAAATTCGGCGTGAAAGTGTTCTACGGCGACGCCACCCGCCTCGACCTGCTGGAAGCGGCCGGCGCGGGCCAGGCCGTGGTGATGATCAATGCGATCGACGACCAGGAAGACAACCTGAAGCTGACGCGCCTGGTCCGGGAACACTTCCCCGGCTTGAAGCTGCTTGCCCGGGCCCGGGACATGGGGCACATCATCGCCCTGCGGCAACTGGGCGTGGAGGCCGCCGAGCGAGAAACCTTCGAAAGCGCGCTGGCGCTGGGTCGAAGCGCCCTGGTGCAGATGGGTGTGGGCAGCTACGAGGCACGGGAGCGCGCGGACCAGTTCCGTCGCCTGAACCTGCAGATGCTCGACGAGATCGTGGCCCACCCGGCGGACGACCTCGACTTCCGCCACAACGCCTACCTACGAGCCAACGCATTGCTCGAAGAAATGTTCAACGAAGACCGCGCCCGGCCGACCCACGGCTGGTCCGAACAGCATCGGCCGGAGCCGGACTGAGTCGCGCGCCCGACGTCAGCCCACCTCCACCAAGGCGTCCAGCTCGGCGAGCAGCGCCGGTGCAAGGGTCAGCTCGCTGGCACTGAGGTTTTCCCGCAGGTGCGCCAACGATGACGTACCCGGGATCAACAGGATGTTGGGCGCCCGTTGCAGCAGCCACGCCAGGGCCACGCACAGCGGCGACGCCTCCAGGCGCGCCGCGACGCTGGACAGGGTTTGCGATTGCAACGGCGTGAAGCCGCCCAACGGGAAGAACGGCACGTAGGCGATGCCTTCGCGGCCAAGCTCGGCGATGAGGGACTCGTCGGCCCGATGGGTCAGGTTGAAGTGGTTCTGCACACAGACAACCTTGGCGATGCCCTGGGCCTGCCTGACCTGCGCGGCGGTGACGTTGCTCACGCCCAAATGCCGGATAAACCCCTGGTGCTGCAACTCAGCCAGGGCCGTGAAGGCTTGCTCGATGGATTCGTCCGACGGCGAATTCATATTGCCCCATACCCGCAGGTTGACCACATCCAGCACATCCAGGCCCAGGTTGCGCAGGTTGTCGTGCACCGCCTGGGTCAACTCGGCGGGGCTCTGGGCCGGGTTCCAGGATGCATCGGCGCCGCGCACTGCGCCCACCTTGGTCACGAGGGTCAAGTCCTCGGCGTAGGGGTGCAACGCTTCGCGAATCAACTGGTTGGTGACGTGCGGGCCGTAGAAGTCGGCGGTGTCGATGTGGTTGACCCCGCTAGCCACGGCCTCACGCAGCACCGCGACGGCCGCCGCCGGGTCCTTGGGTGGCCCGAATACATGGGGCCCCGCCAGTTGCATCGCCCCGTAGCCCATGCGCTTGACCGCACGGTCGCCCAGTAGAAAAGTGCCTGCCTTGTCTGCAATGCTCATCGCGTGCCCCTTGGATCAATGAAAGTACGAGCACTATAAGCATTGACCATTGCGCTGATAATCGGGTGCAATCGGCACAGCTTGTACGACGGAGAGAACAATGGCGGCGGATATCCAGGACTTGCTGGCCTTCGTGGCGGTGGTCAACGCAGGGGGCTTTCGCGAAGGCGCGCGGCTCAGCGGCAAGTCTGCCTCCAGCCTCAGCGATGCGGTACGCCGGATGGAGCGCCGCCTGGGCGTGCGCCTGCTCAACCGCACCACTCGCAGCGTGGTACCGACCGAGGCCGGTGCCCGGTTGATGGAGCGCATCGTGCCGGCCCTGGGCGAGGTCGAGTCGGCGCTGGACGTGGTCAACGAATTTCGCGACCGCCCTTCGGGCACGCTGCGGCTGAACGTACCGGCCAGCGCGGTCAGGCTGGTGCTGCCCGCGATCGTCACGCCGTTCCTGAAAAGCTACCCCGACATTCGCCTGGAGGTGATTGCCGAAGAAAGCTTCGTGGACGTGCTCGCGGCCGGTTGCGACGCCGGCATCCGCTACGACGAGCGCCTTGAGCAGGACATGATCGCTATCCCCATCGGCCCGCGTTTCCAACGCTTCGCCACGGCGGCCTCACCGGCGTACCTGGACGCCAGGGGCCGCCCCGAACACCCGCGGGACCTGCTCCAGCACGCCTGCCTGCGGGGCAAGTTCGCCAGCGGCGCCATGCCGCCGTGGGAGTACGAACGCGACGGCGAAACCGTGAGCGTCGACCCGAGCGGCCCGTTGATCGTGCGGATCGGCGGCGCGGTGGACCTGGCGGTCCAGGCCGCCCTGGATGGGCTAGGCGTAATCTACCTGTTCGAAGACTGGCTGCGCCCCTACCTCGACAGCGGCGCCCTCGAACCGGTCCTCGAACCCTGGTGGCAGCGCTTCACCGGCCCCTTCCTCTACTACCCCGGCCGCCGCTACCTGCCCTCGCCGCTGCGGGCCTTCGTGGATTTCATCCAGGCCCGCAAATGACGGTGGCGGCCCGCCTCGACAGGGCTGCACGCCGATCCGGCGGTTTCGGCCCAGCCCACCCGCCACTCGTCCCCCCGCCCTCAGGATTTTCGAACCAAGCGTCTCGCTACGGCTCGTAGCTACATGACACCGCTGCAAGCGACGGGGCATCACGGCTTGAACGGCGGGCGCATTGAGTGTCCTTGCAGTTCACTGCCGGAGTTTCGCCATGTACGAATGCCTAGTCCAACAGGTTTCCTCGAAGGAGTCCCTGGCGTTTTTTGCCCAACGCGATACCCACGGCACGGGTTTCAAGGCCAGTGCGCCCGCCGCCGGGCTGTCGGTGACGGCTCAGTTCAAACCCCACGACCAGCAGAACCTGATCAAGCCGAACATGCAGCTCAGTGCCATTCGCTGCCGGGGCGGGCGCCTGGAGTGCATCAAGGTGCGCTGGGGTTGGTCGCCGATCTGGTCCGTCGGAACGATGCCGCCGCTGACCCATCTGCCGCTGCACCTGGTGATGCGCTCCAAGGTCTTCGATCGAATCAAGCGCGAGGGCCGGGTGCTGGTGGCGGTGAACGGCTGGTACGAGTCGGCCGACGCCACCGTGGCGCCCGCCTCCCCGCGCCTGAGCTACACCGCGTCCAACCAGGGCGCGCCGATCTTCCTCGCGGCTCTGGCCCAGGCCAGCGAAACACCCAACGGCTGCGACGGCCTGACCCTGGTGACCTACGGCGACATCGCCAGCAAGCAGCAGCGCCTGCTGGCCTTCACCGGCGAGGAAGCCCTCCAGTGGCTACGGCCCGACCTGGATTGGGAACAGGCGCAGCAGATCGCGGCGAGCGCGGCGCTGATCAACCCACCCCTCGGACACATCCCGCCACCCCAACGGCTGATCCAAGGCCGAGGCTGACAGCGCCACTCAAGGAAATCACGAAAGGCTCGACGAGGGACGGTAAACTGGCCGCGCAACACCGCCCCTCATCCTTTCGAACAAGAGACTTGCATGGCCAATCCAGACATCACCTTCACCCCCGACCCAGACGCAGATTCCATCTCCTCCGACGTTGCCGGCTTCGGCGGCCTGCTGGTTTCCACCCAGATCCCGACCCGGGCCGATGGCAGCCTGGAGCTGGGCGACATCACCTTGCAAAGCGAATGCACCTTGCAAGCCCTCAAGACCGCCCTGGAGCGCGCCGGCAGCTCCATGGACCGGGTCCTGCACCTGACCATCTACCTTACCGACATGGCGGATCGCGGTGCCTTCAACGAAGTCTACAAACGCTTCTTCGCCAAACCCTGGCCGGTGCGCGCGGCCGTGGGCGTGGCGGCGCTGGCAGTAGAAGGCATGCGCGTGGAAGTGACGGCAATAGCCGCCAAGGCCTGATGTTGCCGGTATAACCTGCAGGGTAGAGGCACTTATGTGGCAAGGGGATTTATCCCCTCGCCACAGGTTCCAGCATAAACCTCGGGCTCCGCGACCTGCCCCAAACGCGCGTTTTCCCGAAAAACAGTCATTTACGCACCTAGCCCGGCCTCGACCACGCCGCTAAAGTGCGCCGTTTCCATCCTGGTGGCGTGCTCATGAATCTCTGGTTCCGACTCTTGTTGATGCTGTTGCGTCGTCCCTGGCGCAAGCCCACTGACCCTTTGGGCACCACCGTGGTGCGGATGCGCGTCTGGCCACTGGACCTGGACCTCAACCGCCACGTCACCAACGGGCGCTACTTCACCCTGGCCGACGTCGGGCGCATGGATTACGTGCTGCGCAGCGGCGCCTACAAAGTCGCCCTGCGCCAACGCGCGGTGCCGATCGTGGGGGATGTCTGGGGCAAGTTCCGGCGCGAACTCAAGTTGTTCGAAGCGTTCGAGGTGCACTCGCGGATGCTCGGCTGGGACGACAAGTGGACCTTCATGGAGCATCGCTTCATCAGCCAGGGGCGCGTAGTCGGCGTGGTGATCATGCGGGGCCTGTTCCGCTCGGCCCGGGGCACGGTTGCACCGGGTGAGTTCATCCGCGCACTGGGGCTGGCCGAACAGTCGCCGGCGCTGGCGCCCTGGTTGAGTGCCTGGTCGCAAAGCTGCGATGGCTTGAGCCTGGCGCTGCGAGAGGAGCAAAACTGACGGGACGGCCTACCGCCCAATCCCCTTCTATACTGTTCTGCCAACCCCCACGGGGCCTGCACTTCCAATAATAAAAAGCAGAGGTGGAACATGGTCTGGCAACAAGTCTACGATCCCTTCGGTAATGCAGTGCTGTCGACGCTCCTGGCGGCGGTCCCGGTGGTGGTGATGCTGGCGTCCCTGGCGTTCTTTCATATCAAGGCGCACCTGGCGGCGCTGCTGGCCTTGGCGTCGGCCCTGCTGATCGCGATCTTCGCCTTCGGCATGCCCGCCGGGATGGCCGGGTCGGCGGCGTTGTACGGCGCGGCCAACGGCCTGTTACCCATTGGCTGGATCGTGCTCAACATCATTTTCCTGCACCGACTGACCACCGAGAACGGCTCGTTCAAGGTCCTGCAGGATTCCCTCGCACGCATCACCGACGACCGGCGCCTGCAATTGCTGCTGATCGCCTTCTGCTTCGGCGCATTCTTCGAAGGCGCGGCCGGCTTCGGTACGCCGGTGGCGGTGACCGGGGCCATCTTGATCGGCCTGGGCTTCTCGCCCCTGGCCGCCTCGGGCCTGGCCTTGATCGCCAACACCGCGCCCGTGGCGTTCGGCGCCCTGGGCACGCCCATCATCACCCTAGCCAAGGTCACCGGCCTGGATGAAATGGAGCTGTCGATGATGGTCGGCCGGCAACTGCCGTTCTTCTCGGTCATCGTCCCGTTCTGGCTGATCTGGGCATTCGCCGGCTGGCGCAAGATGCTGGAAATCTGGCCGGCGATCCTGGTGGCCGGCGTCAGCTTCGCCATCCCGCAGTTCCTGGTCTCCAACTACCACGGGCCGATGCTGGTGGACGTGATTGCCGCGCTGATTTCCATGGCCTGCCTGACCGGCTTCCTCAAGGTCTGGAAACCGGCCACGGTGCACACCTCCGCCGCGCTGTCGGGGCGGGTCGATGACTCGAAGATCGAGGCCAGCGAGCAGGCGCAGCCCGTCGCCGGCGGTGCGTTCGCCAGCGATGCGCGCCCGGCCGTGCTGCGGGCGTGGATGCCGTGGATCATCCTCACCGTGTTCGTCTTCGCCTGGGGCACCCAGGGCTTCAAGAACCTGTTCGACACCCGTCCGGCGCTCGACCCGCAGACCCAGTCGGTCAAGCTGGATCAGCAAGGCAAGCCGGTGCGCGAGGCCAATCCGCTGTTCTCGCCGATGCTGACATTCACTACCCTGCACCAGCAGATCGAGAAAGTCCCGCCGGTGGTGCCACAACCGAAAACCGAGGAAGCGATCTACAAGTTCAACTGGTTCACCGCCACCGGCAGCGGCATCTTCCTGGCGGCCATCCTCGGCGGCCTGCTGATGGGCTATTCGATCCCGCAACTGCTGCGCCAGTACCTGCGCACGCTCTGGGTGGTGCGCTATTCGCTGATCACCATCGTGGCGATGCTGGCCCTGGGGTTCCTCACGCGCTATTCGGGACTGGACGCCACCATGGGTCTGGCCTTCGCCGCGACGGGCATCTTCTACCCAATGTTCGGCACACTGCTGGGCTGGCTCGGCGTGGCGCTGACCGGTTCGGACACGGCGTCCAACGTGCTGTTCGGTGGCTTGCAGCGGGTCACGGCGGAACAGTTGGGGATCAGCCCGGTGCTGATGGCGGCGGCGAACAGTTCCGGCGGGGTGATGGGCAAGATGGTCGATGCGCAATCGATCGTGGTCGCCTCAACCGCGACTCGCTGGTACGGCCATGAAGGGGAAATCCTGCGCTACGTATTCTTCCACTCGGTCGTGCTGGCGATCCTGGTGGGCGGGCTGGTGACGTTGCAGGCGTATGTGGTGCCGTTCAGTCGGATGGTGGTCGGGGGGCACTGAGGGGACTGTGGCGAGGGAGACGCTGACTCGCCACAGCGATGGCTTACTGAACGTTCTTCAGCTTGACCACATCACCGGACACCGAGGTGGTGTAGCCGGTCAGGACCCACGCCCAGAACCAGTTTTCCTGGACTTGGGTGTTGATCATGGCGTCGCCGCCCTTAGCCTTGATCGCAGCGGTCTGGGCGCGCACGAAACGGCTGTTCTGCTGGATCGGGATCACCCCGAACAGCAGCAGGCCGGTGGCCTTGGCTTCACTGTGGCCGACTACGGTGTATTGGCTGCTGTCGTATTGCTGGGTTTTCATCGGGGCGCCGGTGCAGCCCGCCAGGGCCAGGCCGAGCAGTGCGCAGGCAGCGATCTTGCTGAGGTGGTTCATTGAATACTCCATGGGAAAACGCCCGGGATCCATCTCTCGGGCGGCGCGTACTCTAACCGATCAGCATCAGATTGACAGCATTCACTTGTTCAGCTGCGAGGCGCCACCCAGAGCCGCTCGTCAGTTGCCGCTCCAGCGAAACGGCGCGCCGTCGATAAACCAGTCACTGCGCCCGGCAAGGCCATTGGTTGCCCAGCAGACCAAGTATCGATGAACGACGGCCAGCCCCGTTGGAGCGCTTGAGCATGATTGACCTGACTGTCTGGAACATCACCCTGCCCGTGCAAACGCCGGCCCTGACCGTAGCCACCAAGGCCATGCCGACGCTGCAGAGCCCGTATTTCAACCGCAACGGCGAGCGCATCGTGTTCTGGGCACCGGTGACCGGTTCCCACACCGGCAAAAGCGACTTCCCGCGCTCCGAACTGCGGGAAACCGGTAAGGACGGCAAGCTGCGCAACTGGCGCTACAACAGTGGCCTCAACACCCTCAACGGCACCTTGTCGGTAAACCAGGTACCGTCGGAAGGACGGGTCGTGGTGGCGCAGATCCACGCCAAGGACGCCCCCGCCCCGCTGCTGAAACTGGTGTATCGCTACGCCAAGGGCACCGGCAACCTCGACGTGGAATACCGGGTCAAGCCCAAGGACGTGAAGAGCCCGGTGCTCTTCAGCGTGCCGAACATGGCGCTGAACAAAGCCTTCACCTATGCGTTGCAGATGGACAAGCAAGGCACGCTCACCGTGCTGATCAACAGCCTCGGCAAGCAGGTCAAGCTGGACCCTTCCTGGTACGCCTACGACTTTTACTTCAAGGCCGGCGTCTACACCCTGGACAACGTCGGGTACGCCAGCGAAGGCGGGAAAGTGACCTACACCAGGCTGGACGTCGGCCATAAATGACCGGCGTCGCCCCTTCCGTGGCGAGGGCGCTTGCTTGCGCGGGGCTGCGAGGCAGCCCGCGCCACAGGAAAAGGGCTGCCTGACAGCACTCGATCGATCAGGCGAACGTCGCCCCCCGCGTATTCACGAACAGTGAATACAACGAATGGCTGCCCGCCATGAACAACCGGTTACCTTCCCGGCCGCCAAAGCAGACATTGGGGCAGCGTTCCGGCAGGGAGATGTGCCCGATAGCCTTGCCTTGAGGGTTGAACACCCGCACGCCATCGAGTTTTTCCAGGTCGGCCTTGGGGTCACCGTTGCCGCCCCAGCCGCACCAGAGGTTGCCGCTTTCGTCGCACTTGATGCCATCGATGGCGGCGTAGTCCAGGCCCTCGATGTGCTTGCGCCGCTCGCCCAAGGTGCCGTCGTCCTTGACCGTGATCGCCCAGATCAGGCGGTTGGGCTTGGCCCGGCCTTCGACCACGTAGAGGATTTTCTCGTCCGGGGAAAAGCACAGCCCGTTCGGCCCCGCCAGGTCGTCGATCACCCGGCTGAGCGTACCGGTCTCGCCATCGATGCGGTACACCGCATGGGGCTGGGCCGGCGTGACTTTGTGCCCTTCGTAGTTGTTGCCGGTCTGGAACGGCGGGTCGGTGAACCAGATCGAACCGTCCTTCTTGCAGACGATGTCGTTGGGCGAGTTGAGCGGCTTGCCCTCGAAACTGTCCGCCAGCACGGTGATCGTGCCGTTGTGCTCGGTGCGGGTCACGCGCCGGCCTTCGCTGGACGTGGTGGAACCTTCGCACACCAGCAATCGTCCCTGGCGATCCCGGCACATGCCGTTGGAGAAGTTGGAGTGTTCGCGGTACACCGAGAGATCGCCGGTGATTTCATCCCAGCGCACGATGCGGTTGTTGGGAATGTCACTGACCAGCAGGTAACGACCGTCGCCGATCCACACCGGCCCTTCCGCCCAGCGCAGGCCGGTGGCGAGCTTTTCCACGCTGGCGTTGAAGATGCGCAAGTCCATGAAGCTAGGGTCGAGGATATTGATCAACGGGTCCGGGTAACGCTGGCTCAGCGGTTCGGCCTGGGCGAGCCCCGGCAGGTTGCCCAAGGTAGCGGCAGCCGCCGAAACCACCAGGGATTTTTTCAGGAAGACCCGACGCCCCTGATCGGCGGCGGTTGAAGATTGCGAAGCATCCATCGTGCGTCTCTCCGTTATTGTTATTGGACGGGAGCACAGTTTTACTCCGTGATAAGACATCGTACAAGACAGGCAATTCAGCGTTTTTTCGCGATGCTCCGCATTTCAGCCCACTGATGGCGAGCCACTGATACCGACTGCGCGCTTGTTTCCTGGCCCTTCGTGGGGTAAAAACTCATGTTGTACGATAACTAATAACAATAACGGCCATCCGAAATACTTGCTCGGCGGCCTGCCCTTCGAGACCGCCATGACCCTCGCTACTGCCGCTCCCACTCCACTTCCCCGGCACCTCGCGGTGCTTGTCCTGCTGTGCATGGGCTGCGCCTTTGCCGGTAATCATGTCGCCGCCCGGGCCGCCTTCGACGACGGCGCCGGCGTGTTGCTGGCGATACTGCTGCGCTCGGGCGGGACCTTGCTGGTGCTGGCCGCCCTGGTGCTGTGGCAACGCCAGAGCCTGCGCCTGCCCCGCGGTGCGTGGCGCTGGCAGCTGACGCTGGGGTTGTTGATCGGTGCCCAGAGCCTATGCCTCTACTCCGCCGTGGCGAGGGTGCCCGTGGCGTTGGCGCTGCTGGTCGGCAACCTCTTTCCGATTCTGCTGGCGCTGCTCACCTGGGCACTGGGTGGGCCCCGCCCGACCGCACGCACCGCCGCACTGATGGGGATGATCCTGGTGGGCCTGGTGTTCGTGCTGGAGGTGCCGGCGCGGCTGGCCTCTGAACAGAGCGTCGGCCCGCAATGGCTGGTCGGGGTGGGGCTGGCCTTCTGCGCCGCCTGCGTGTTTGCCTGCGCCTTGTGGATTACCGACCACAAGTTGTCCCAGGTGCGCGGCTCGGTGCGCAGCCTGCTGACGATTTTCATCGTCTTCAGCAGCGTCAACCTCGCCGGCCTGACCGGCGCCCTGCCCGGCGGTTTCGACCTGCCGGCCAGCAGCACCGGCTGGCTGGCCCTGGCCACGCTGGTGGTGCTCTACGGCACCGGGTTCACCGTCCTGTTCATCTGCGTGCCGCGCCTGGATATGCCACGCAACGCCCCAGTGATGAACATCGAACCGCTGGCCACGCTGCTGATTGGCTGGCTGGTGCTGGACCAGATGCTCAACCCGGGCCAGGTGCTGGGCGGCGCGATCGTGGTCACCGGTATCGTGCTGCTGACGTACCGCAAGGTTGAACGGGCCAAGGCGCCCGTGGCCGGGGTGGCTGGGCGTAACTGAAGCACCGGCGTCGCGCCCTGGCGACCAGGTTTTGTGGCGAGGGAGCAAGCTCTCTCGCCACAGGTGCTGGGTGAGGTCAGAACCGCACGGCCTCCGCCGGCACCACATCGATCCGCGACACCGCGCTGCTCAGGCGCCCCAGGCGGTTGTTGTGGTTGGCGATGATCTGCTCTGCCGTCATGCTGCCGTTGTCCACCGTAGAGTGGGCGTCTGCCGCCAGCACCAGGTCATAGCCGAGAGCATGGGCCTGGCGCACGGTGGCGTTGACGCAGTAATCGGTCTGCAGCCCGCAGACCACCAGCCGATCAATACTCCGCGCTTGCAGCAGCGACAGCAGGTCGGTCTGGTAGAAGGCGTCCGGCGTGGTCTTGCGCACCCGCAGATCGTCTGCGTCAGTCAGCAGGCCGTCAGCCAGTTGCCAGGCGTCGCAGCCATGGGTCAGCGAACCTTCCAGCTCCTCATGCTGGACCAGGATCACCGGCCAGCCGGCCGCCCTGGCCTTGGCGCTGAGGTCGTTGATGGTCCGGATGACGCGCTGGATGTCGAAACATTCTTCTTCGCCACTGCACAGTCCGTTCTGGACATCGATGATCAGCAATGCGGTGCTCATGACTTTCCTCTGCAAACGTTGATGGGATCAGTAACCCAACGACAACCCAGTGTTACGGCGAGGGTCGTTGGCGCCATAGAAGCGGTTCTTGCCCACCGGTTTGCCACCCAGCGACGGCGCACCGACCAGGATCGCCGCGATGTGGTTGGGGTCTTGCGGGCCGGCGAACTTGTGGCCCCAGCTTTCCAACAGCTTCTGCGTATCGGGGCTGGCGGCGAAGGTTTCCAGGTTGGTCTCCTCGGGCATCCACTGCTGATGGAAACGCGGCGCATCGACGGCTTCCTGAAGGTTCATGCCGTAGTCGATCACATTGAGGATGGTCAACAAGGTCGCCGTGATGATGCGGCTGCCGCCCGGCGTCCCCACCACCATCACCGTCTTGCCGTCCTTGGTGACGATGGTCGGGCTCATGGACGACAGCGGCGCCTTGCCCGGTGCGATGGCATTGGCCTCGCCCTGCACCAGGCCGTACATGTTGGGCACGCCGACCTTGGCGGTGAAGTCGTCCATCTCGTCGTTGAGGATGACCCCGGTCTTGCTCGCCATCACCCCGGCACCGAACCAGTCGTTGAGGGTGTAGGTGACGGAAACGGCGTTGCCCCACTGGTCGACGATGGAGTAATGGGTGGTGTTGCTGCCCTCATGGGGCGCCACGCCCGGCTTGATCTTCTGCGAATCGCCAGCCTTTTGCGGCTCGATGGCGGCGCGCAACTTGGCGGCGTATTGCTTGTCCAGCAGGTGGTCGATGGGGTTCTTCACGAAGTCCGGGTCACCCAGGTAGCTGTTGCGGTCCACGTAGGCGTGGCGCATGGCTTCAATCTGGTAATGCATGCCCTGGGCCGAATGAAAGCCCAGCTCCTTCATCGGATAGCCGTCGAGGATGTTCATGATCTGGCACAACACCACCCCACCGGAACTGGGCGGTGGCGCCGAGACAATGTGGTAGCCGCGGTAGTCGCACTCCACCGGTGCCAGCTCACGGGTCTTGTACTTGTCCAGGTCGGCCTGGGTGATGATGCCCTTGTTGGCCTGGCTGGAGGTAACGAGTGCATCGGCGACCCAGCCCTTGTAGAAGCCATCGGCGCCCTTGGCGGAGATTTCCCGCAGGGTCTTGGCGAGGTCCTTCTGCACCAGTTTCTGGCCAACCTGCATGGGCTCGCCGTTGTGCAGGAAAATCGCCCCGGAGTCGCGCATGTCCTTCTTGAACACATCGGTTGCGGTTTCCAGCAGGTCGACATCGCCCTGCTCGAGGGTGAACCCTTCTTCGGCGAGGCGAATGGCCGGGGCGATCAGTTCAGCCCGGGGCTTGCTGCCGTATTTCTGCAACGCCAGCTCCATGCCGGACACGGTGCCGGGCACACCCACCGCCAAGTGGCCACGGGTGCTGAGTTCGGGCACGACGTTGCCGTCCTTGTCCAGGTACATGTTGGCGGTGGCCGCCAGAGGGGCTTTTTCGCGGAAGTCCAGGAAGGTCTTGCGGCCGTCGGCCAGTTGGAGGGTCATGAAGCCGCCGCCCCCCAGGTTGCCCGCCGCCGGGTAGACCACCGCCAGGGCATAGCCCACCGCCACTGCTGCATCCACGGCATTACCGCCGTTCTTGAGCACATCGACGCCCACGTGGGTGGCCAGGTGCTGGGCGGTGACCACCATGCCGTTTTCGGCGGCAACCGGCGCCTGGGACGCGGCCTGCGCGGCCAGGCAGCCAAGGGTCAGCGAGGTGGCCAGGAGGGTCCTGGCAAGGGATTGGAACATCATGGGTCAGGTCTCTTCTTGTTTTAGGACCTAGCCAGTATGGCCCGGTTTGCGCAATGCGCCCGTTGCGATAGTCTCGCGCAGATCATTCCCGCTTGAGGACATCCCCAATGACGCTGCGAATCGAACGCACCGATGCGCCCACCGACGAGGAGCGCCAGGCCATTCTCGCGCCGCTGCGCGCCTACAACAGCGCCCAGACCGGCGCCACGGTGCCCGAGCTCGTCGCCTTGCTGATACGCGACGAGCACAGCACTGAAGTCGTCGGCGGGCTCTACGGGCGAATATTTTTCCGCTGGCTCTACATCGAGTTGCTGGTCGTGCCGGAACAGGCCCGCGGCCAAGGCACGGGCTCGACCCTGATGCAAATGGCCGAAGACCTGGCGCGGGAGAAAAACTGCGTGGGCATTTTTCTGGACACCTTCGACTTCCAGGCACCGGCGTTCTATCGCAAGCAAGGCTTCACGGAAGTCGGCCACATCGACGACTACCCTCCGGGCCACCAGCACTTTTTCTTCCAGAAGCGCCTGAAAGCTGCGGACTGAACGCCCACAGGGCTGCTGGGCTGGCGACTTACAAACAGGTCGCCAGCGCCGCCAACCGACGCTTGGCGACGAAGTCGTCGTGCTGGGCGTAGTAGTTCAACGCGGTGCCGTTGGCGCCGGCCAGGACATCGACGAACGATTCGGCGGAGCGGGTGTACACCGTCAGGCCACCCTTCTCGCCGGGTTGCAGGTACGCCGCGGCATCGACGCCGAACACTGCTTCGTCCTGCCAGGCAAACTGCACGCACTGGGCCACGACCTGCGCAGGCTTGTCCGAGGCCAGGGTCTTGTAGGGCGCCTGGGTCCGGGCCTGGTTCATCGCCGAACCCGCACAGCCGGCCAGCAAGGTAGCGGCCAGGGCCACCGTCAACATTCGCATTGCGTTCTCTCACCGAAAAAAGCCGACTGTAGCACTAGGACCCGAACCGTCGCGCTGCTTTACTGAAATTTACCCGCGACAGCAGGCCTCGATTCGCGCAACCTGTGGGCCATCAACCAAAGGAGTCACCATGGCGGCAACCGAACAACAACACGAACGGGCCCTGGCAAGGTTTCTCGACGAACGCCCGCACCTGCGCCATGAACTGGACACCCTCAACCCGCTGCTCGCCCAGGCCAAGGGCGAGACCGCCGAACAATATCGCGCCGAACGGCTGCATGAAGCCTTCGAAGCCGAGGCCGAGCGCCAGCACCTGTTCGCCTGGGAATTGACCCTGCAACTGACCGCCGCCTCGCCCGAGGACTACCAGGCCCAGCGCCTGGAGGTGCACAAGGAAGTGGCGGAAATGGCGGGGATGGACTGGGCGGAGTATTGCCAGCTGCATGGCCTTGAAGACAAGCCGTAACCGTGGCGAGGGAGCAAGCTCGCTCACCACACAGTGATCGCCATGCCCTTCGTGTCGAGCCCCCTTGGCAATCGCCCCACCGCCCATAAAGCTTTATCATGGCCGCAGTTTCGCTGACCGGGTCTGTCATGAAGTTCGCCATCGCGCTGTTTTCCGCCGCCCACGCGCCCTCCTCGCGCCGTGCCTTGCTGTTCGCCCAGGCTGCGCTGGCCGGTGGGCACGAAATCGTGCGGTTGTTTTTCTACCAGGACGGCGTCTATAACGCCGGCGCCAGCATCGTCACGCCCCAGGACGAACAGGACCTGCCACGCGAATGGCGCACGTTCGTCAGCGACCACCAGCTCGACGGCGTGGTGTGCATCGCCGCGGCGTTGCGCCGGGGTGTGTTGAACGATGAGGAAGCCCAGCGCTACCAGCGTTCGGCGGCCAGTGTCGAGGCGCCCTGGGCCCTGTCCGGCCTCGGCCAGTTGCACGATGCAATCCAGGACGCGGACCGCCTGATCTGTTTTGGAGGCGCTTGATGCCCAAGTCATTACTGCTGATCAGCCGCCAGGCCCCATGGTCGGGCCCGAGCGCCCGCGAAGCGCTGGACATCGTCCTGGCCGGCGGCGCGTTCGACCTGCCCATCGGCCTGCTGTTTCTCGACGACGGCGTGCTCCAGTTACTCGCGGCGCAAGACGCCAGGGCCGTCCAGCAGAAGGACCTGAGCGCGAACCTGCAGGCACTGCCGCTGTTCGGCGTCGAGCAACTGTTTGTCTGCGCCGACAGCGCCGCCGAGCGCGGCGTCGCCCCGGACACGCTGGCGCTGGACGACGTGAATGTACTGGACGCGGCACAGATCGCCGCGCTCATTGACCGCTACGACCAGGTGATCACCCTCTGATGTCGACCTTGCACGTATTGTCTCACTCGCCCTTCGGCGACTCTCGTTTCGCCAGTTGCTTGCGCATATTCGGCGAACACGATGCCCTGCTGCTGTGCGGCGACGCGACGTATGCCCTACGGCCTGGCACCGCGCCGTTTGAAACCCTGCTGGGCCGCGGCCTGAAACTGTTCGTGCTCGCTGAAGACGTCCAGGCCCGCGCCTTGCAAGCGCCAGACTGGGCCAAGGCCATCGACTATCCGGCCTTCGTCGAACTGTCGATCGAGCATGACAAGGTCAACACCTGGCTATGAACACGTTGAATGTGGGCGAACGCGCCATCGCGCTGGACAAGGACGGCTACCTGGCCGACCTGGACGACTGGTCGGCCGATGTCGCCACGGCCCTGGCCGCCACCGAAGAAATCGAACTGAGCCCCGAGCACTGGGAAATCCTCGAACTGCTGCGCGGCTTCTACCGCGAGTTCCAGCTCTCCCCCGCGACCCGGCCACTGATCAAGTACACCGCGCTGAAATTGGGCGCGGACAAAGGCAACAGCCTGCACTTGAACCGACTGTTCAAAGGCACTCCCGCCAAACTCGCCGCCAAGCTGGCGGGCCTGCCCAAACCGACGAATTGCCTATGACCGACTTTGCTTCGCTGACCCTCGAGACCCCTGCCGAACATCCGTTCGCCCCGTTCGTGCGCATCCTTGGCAAAGGCAAGCGCGGCGCCCGCAACCTGACCCGCGAAGAAGCGCGCCAGGCCATGGGCCTGGTGCTGGATGAACAGGTCGAGGACACCCAGCTCGGCGCTTTCCTGATGCTGTTGCGGCACAAGGAAGAAAGCGCCGAGGAAATGGCCGGTTTCACCGAAGCCCTGCGTGAGCGCCTGGTCGTGCCGGGGTTGACGGTGGACCTCGACTGGCCAACCTACGCCGGCAAGAAACGCCATTTGCCGTGGTACCTGCTGGCAGCCAAGTGCCTTGGGCAGAACGGCGTGCGGATCTTCATGCACGGCGGCGGCGCTCATACGGCGGGCCGGCTCTACACCGAACAATTGCTGGGCTTTCTGCAAATCCCGCTGTGCCGGGACTGGCAGCAAGTCGCCAGCGCCCTGGACAACGGCGGCCTGGCCTTCATGCCACTGGTGGACTGGGCGCCGCAGATGCAACGGATGATCGACCTGCGCAACACCCTCGGGTTGCGTTCGCCTATCCATTCCCTGGCGCGGATCCTCAACCCGCTGGGCGCACGGTGCGGGTTGCAGAGCATTTTCCACCCCGGCTACCAGGCCGTGCACCGCGAAGCCAGCGGCTTGCTGGGCGATACCGCCATCGTGATCAAGGGTGACGGCGGCGAAATAGAGATCAACCCGGACGCCGACAGCCACCTCTACGGAACGTCCGGCGGCGTCAGCTGGGACGAGCAATGGCCGCGACTGGCCGAACAGCGCCACGTCAAGCCGGAAAGCCTCGACCCCGAACACTTGAAGGCCGTCTGGCGCGGTGACGTACAGGACAGCTACCCGCAATTGGCCCTGATCGCCACCATGGCCTTGGCCTTGCGCGGCCTGGGCCTGACTCGTGAAGCTGCGTTCGAGCGCGCCCGCCAGTACTGGGACGGCCGGGATCGTTCGATTTAACTGATGATTAACGCCTAACCTTTGCGCTTTTTGTTCGAACCTATCGGAATAGACTCCTCTCCAACGTTTATAGGTCGAGGAGATCGAGATGGGTTTGTTAGTCGAAGGCCGCTGGCAGGACCAGTGGTATGAAAGCAAGGACGGCAGCTTCCAACGCGAGCAGGCGCAGCGCCGTCACTGGGTGACCGCCGATGGCAGCGCCGGCCCTAGCGGTGAGGGCGGTTTTGCCGCCGAGGCCGGGCGCTATCATCTATACGTCTCCCTGGCCTGTCCCTGGGCCCACCGCACGCTGATTTTCCGCAAGCTCAAAGGCTTGGAAAACCTGATCGACGTCTCGGTGGTCAGCTACCTGATGCTGGAAAACGGCTGGACCTTCGACAAAACCCACGGTTCCACCGGCGACAAACTGGACGACCTCGACTTCCTGCACCAGCGCTACACCGCCGACACCGCCGACTACACCGGCCGCGTCACCGTGCCGGTGCTGTGGGACAAGCAACAGGGGCGCATCGTCAACAATGAATCGGCGGAGATCATCCGCATGTTCAACGGCGCATTCGACGGCCTGACTGAAAATCACCTGGACCTGTACCCGGCGCACCTGCGCAGCGAGATCGACGCGCTCAACGAGCGGATCTACCCGGCGGTGAACAACGGCGTGTATCGCGCCGGGTTCGCCACCACCCAAGCCGCCTACGAAGAAGCCTTCGACGGCCTGTTCGCCGAGCTGGACCAACTGGAGGCCCTGTTGGCCAGCCGCCGCTACCTGGCCGGTGAATACCTGACCGAGGCGGACATCCGCCTGTTCACCACGATCATTCGCTTCGACGCGGTGTATTTCGGCCATTTCAAATGCAACCTGCGGCGCATCGCCGACTATCCGAACCTGTCGAACTGGTTGAGGGAGTTGTACCAGTGGCCGGGCATCGCCGAGACCGTGGACTTCGTTCACATCCAGGGTCATTACTACGGCAGCCACAAGACCATCAACCCCAATGGGATCGTACCGAAGGGGCCGAAGCAGGACTTCACCGGGGCCCATGATCGGGCGCGGTTGAGTGGGAAAGGGATTTGGCGGGGGACTGGGGATTGATCCGGGAAGTCCGTTGTCACTGAGGGCCTCTTCGCGAGCAAGCCCGCTCCCACACTGGACCGTGTATGGCCACCGATTCATGGTGAACAACGATCCAACGTGGGAGCGGGCTTGCTCGCGAAGGGCGCGACGCAGTCTTCAGACCTGCCCCTGGGCCCCTTCGAACCACGCCAGCTTCTCGCGCAGTTGCACCACTTCCCCCACGATCACCAGCGTCGGTGCATGCACCTCATGCTCCGCCACCAGCCGCGGCAAGTCTGCCAGGGTGCCGGTGAATACCCGCTGGTTGACCGTCGTGCCTTGCTGGATCAAGGCCGCTGGCGTATCCGCCGCGCGGCCATGCCTGATCAGCTCGCTGCAGATCATCGGCAAGCCCACCAACCCCATGTAGAACACCAGCGTCTGGGCCGGGGAAACCAGGTCTGCCCACGGCAAGTCGCTGCTGCCATCCTTGAGGTGGCCCGTGATGAAACGTACCGACTGGGCGTGGTCGCGGTGGGTCAACGGAATGCCCGCGTACGCCGCGCAACCACTGGCCGCGGTGATACCCGGCACGACCTGGAACGGGATGCCGTGGGCGGCCAGTTCTTCGATCTCTTCGCCGCCGCGACCGAAAATGAACGGATCGCCGCCCTTCAACCGCACCACGCGCTTGCCCTGTCGGGCCAGGTCCACCAGTTGCTGGTTGATCTGGTCCTGGGGCACGGCGTGTTCGGAACGACGCTTGCCCACATAGACCCGCTCGGCGTCACGCCGGCACAGCTCGAGGATCGCGGGCGCCACTAGGCGGTCGTAGAGCACCACATCCGCCTGTTGCATCAGCCGCAAGGCGCGGAAGGTCAGCAGGTCCGGATCACCGGGCCCTGCCCCCACCAGGTAGACTTCGCCCGGCGCATGCGGCGCCTGGCCGGCGATCTTCTCGCGCAGCAGACGCTCGGCCTCGGCGCCCTGCCCGGCCAACTGGCGATCGGCGATCGGCCCCTGGAACACGTCTTCCCAGAACGCCCGGCGTTGCTGTACGTCCGGGAACAGGCCCTTGACCTGGCTGCGAAACCGCGCCGCCAGGCCGGCAAGTTGCCCGTAGGTCGAGGGAATCCAGGTTTCCAGCTTGGCCCGGATCAACCGCGCCAGCACCGGTGCATCACCGCCACTGGACACCGCGATCACCAGCGGCGAACGGTCGACGATCGCCGGGAAGATCACGCTGCACAGGGCCGGCGCGTCCACCACGTTGACCGGCACGCAGCGCCGATGGGCATCGGCCGAGACCCGGGCGTTGAGTGCCTCGTCGTCAGTGGCGGCGATGATCAGGCCGCAGCCGTCCAGGTCCGCTTCGAGGTAACCGCGCAGGACGCATTCGCCACCGCTGCCACTCACCAGTTCGCGCAATTGCGGTTCGATTTCGGGTGCGACCACCCGCAACAGCGCACCGGCATCGGCCAGCAGGCGGGACTTGCGCAAGGCAATCTCCCCGCCGCCAACCACCAGTACGCGACTGCCGCGCAGGTTGTGGAACAGTGGCAAATATTCCATTTAGCCGATGACCTCGATACCGCCCATGTACGGCTTCAACACCTCGGGCACACGGATCGAGCCGTCGGCCTGCTGGTAGTTTTCCAGCACGGCCACCAGGGTCCGGCCCACGGCCAGGCCGGAGCCATTGAGGGTGTGCACCAGTTCCGGCTTGCCGGTCTCCGGGTTACGGAAACGCGCCTGCATGCGGCGGGCCTGGAAGTCGCCGCAGTTGGAGCACGACGAAATCTCACGGTACTTGTCCTGGCTCGGGATCCACACTTCCAGGTCATAGGTCTTGACCGCGCTGAAGCCCATGTCGCCGGTGCACAGCGCCAGGGTGCGATACGGCAGCTCCAGCAGTTGCAGAACCTTCTCGGCGTTGGCCGTCAGGCTTTCAAGCGCTTCCATGGACTTGGAAGGCTCGACGATCTGCACCATCTCGACCTTGTCGAACTGGTGCTGGCGGATCATCCCGCGGGTGTCGCGCCCCGATGCCCCGGCTTCGCTGCGGAAGCATGGGGTGTGGGCGACGAACTTGATCGGCAGTTGCTTGGCGTCGACGATCTCGCCGGCCACGATGTTGGTCAGCGACACTTCGGCGGTCGGGATCAGGTACAGGTCGGCCTCGCCTTCGCGGCCGATCTTGAACAGATCCTCCTCGAATTTCGGCAACTGGCCGGTGCCTTGCAAAGCCGGCGCCTGGACCAGGTACGGGGTATAGGCTTCCTCGTACCCGTGCTCGGTCACGTGCAGGTTGATCATGAATTGCGCCAGGGCGCGGTGCAGGCGGGCGATCGGCCCACGCAGCAAGGCAAAACGGGCACCGGACAATTTGGCGGCGGTTTCGAAATCCAGCCAGCCGAACTTCTCGCCCAGGGCGACATGGTCCTGTACCGCGAAGTCGAAAGTCTTCGGCGTCCCCCAGCGGCGCACTTCGACGTTGCCGTCTTCATCCTCACCGACCGGCACCGACTCGTGTGGCAGGTTCGGAATGCCCAGCAGGATCGCGTCCAGCTCGGTCTGGATCGCGTCGAGGGCAATCTTGCCGTTGTTGAGTTCGCTGCCCATGTTCTCGACACTGGCCATCAACGGAGCAATATCCTCACCGCGCTGCTTGGCCTGGCCGATGCTCTTGGAAATGGCGTTGCGCTCGGCCTGGAGCTTCTCGGTGGTCGTCTGGACAGTCTTGCGCTGTTCTTCCAGCGCTTCGATGCGCGCGACGTCCAGGACAAAGCCGCGGGACGCCAGGCGGCCCGCTACGTCCTGGAGGTTGCTACGTAACAGTTTGGAATCGAGCATGTCGGTCTCTCGTTATCAAAGTTTGGTCAGGGACAGGCCGACCCAGGTGGCGAGCAGCCCGCCGAATACGCTGATGGCCGCATAGCCCAGGGCCAGCGGCACCTGCCCGCTTTCCAGCAGGCGCACCGTATCCAGTGAAAAGGATGAAAAAGTCGTCAGGCCGCCGAGGAAGCCGACGATAAGCCCCGCGCGCATTTCAATGGGCACTTCGGGACGAATCAAAAACAGACCGTATAGAACGCCGATCAGCAGACAGCCCACGATATTAACGGCGAGCGTCGCGGTATAGAAGTACCGGGGCCAATTTGCATTGATCCAATTGCCCGTGGCGAAACGCAACAACGTGCCGGCCACGCCGCCGGCGGACACTGCAAGGATCAGGGGGATCAAGGTTTTCTCCGCTGCCGTGGGCTCAGGCGATCGAGTTGGGCCAGGTGGTTGAGCTTTTCGCCGATCTTCAATTCCAGGCCCCGGGGCACGGGTTCATAGAACCGCTGGGGTTCGAGGGCCTCGGGGAAATAATCCTCGCCGGCGGCGTAGGCGTCCGGTTCATCATGGGCATAGCGGTATTCTTCGCCATAGCCCAGCTGTTTCATGAGCTTGGTCGGCGCATTGCGCAGGTGCAGCGGTACTTCGAGGGAGCCGTGCTCGGTGGCGCTGCGCATCGCGGCCTTGAAGCCCATGTACACCGCATTGCTCTTGGGCGCGCAGGCCAGATAGGTGATGGCCTGGGCCACGGCAAGTTCGCCTTCCGGGCTGCCGAGGCGTTCCTGCACATCCCAGGCCGCCAGGCACAGGCTCAAGGCCCGCGGGTCGGCGTTGCCGATGTCTTCGCTGGCCATGCGCACCACGCGCCGCGCCAAGTACAACGGATCACAACCGCCATCGATCATCCGCGCGAACCAGTACAAGGCCGCGTCGGGATTGGAACCGCGGATGGATTTGTGCAGCGCCGAGATCTGGTCGTAGAACGCCTCGCCGCCCTTGTCGAAACGACGACGGGTATCGCCCAGCAGGCTTTGCAACAGCTCGACGCCGATCTCGCTGTTGTCCTCGGCCAGGTCGGACGCGTTCTCCAGCAAGTTGAGCAACCGCCGGCCATCGCCGTCGGCGGCGGCACACAGGATCTGGAAACCTTCCTCGTCAAGCGTCAGTTGGCGCTTGCCCAGGCCGCGTTCCTCGGTCAGCGCCCGGTGCACCAGCTTGCGCATCGCCGACTCGTCGAGGCTCCTGAGCACATAGACCCGCGCCCTCGACAGCAAGGCGTTGTTGAGTTCGAACGACGGATTCTCGGTGGTCGCGCCGATGAAGATCAGCGTACCGTCCTCGACGTACGGCAGGAACGCGTCCTGCTGGGACTTGTTGAAACGGTGCACTTCGTCGACGAACAGGATCGTGCGCTTGCCGTATTGGCCGGCCTGCTGCTTGGCCACTTCCACCGCCTGGCGGATTTCCTTGACCCCGGCCAGCACCGCGGACACCGTCTCGAAGTGGGCATCGGAAACTTCCGCCAGCAACCGCGCCAGGGTGGTCTTGCCCACGCCCGGCGGGCCCCAGAAGATCATCGAGTGCAGGGCCCCCTGCTCCAGGGCCTCGCGCAGCGGCTTGCCGCGGGCGAGCACATGCTCCTGGCCGACGTACTCATCCAGGTTGGTCGCGCGCAGGCGGGCGGCCAATGGCTGGGCAATCGGTGCGCTTCGAAACAGGTCCATCACTGCTTATGCAACCTCACTCGATCCTGTTGCCGGAGACCCTTGTGGGAGCGGGCTTGCCCGCGAATGCGGCAGGTCAGTCAACATTGATGTTGAATGTTACATCGCATTCGCGGGCAAGCCCGCTCCCACAAGTCGGCTGTGCTTATTCCTGGATGACGTCGGCACCCTTGGGAATGTCGAACTTGAACTTGGACGCGGCGATCGGCTCGTTGGCCTTCACGCCGGTGAACAGGATATTGGTGCGCTGGCCGACGCTGTCGATCAGTTGCATGTCATTGACCAGGCCATTGCGGAACGACAGGCGCAGGCTGTCGAACAGGCTGTCCTTGGTCTTGGGCTTGAGGGTGAAGTCGATCACGCCGCCCGCTTCCTTGGCGCTGATGTCGAAGCTCTGGCTGATCTTGGAAATGTCACCCGACAGCAGCAACGCCGGGGTCTGGGTCAGGCGCTGGTCGAGGGTCTTGATGGTGACCTGCTCCAGGTCCGGGTCCCACAAGGAGACCTTCTTGCCATCGGACACCATCAACTGCTCGGCCGGCGCATCGGTGTGCCAGTAGAACAGGCCTGGACGTTGCAGCGCCATGTCGCCGGCGGTTTCCTGCAACTGGGTGCCGCTGCCGTCCAGGGTCAGTTGGGAGAAGCGCGCGGTCAGGGTCTTGGATGTTTCCAACAGCTGGGTCAGGCGGGCCACGTCCTTTTCGTCAGCGTGGGCCGACAAGGTGGTCAGGGCCAGTACGGGCAACAGCAACATGCGAATCAGGCGCATGGGAATCCTCATGAATTCATAGGGGGGCGAGCGGCGTGAAGCACGCCGCTCGGGTCGTTAGTCGCGCATCGGGCCCGGCGCCAGCACTTCGCGCGAGCCGTTGGTGTTCATGGCCGTCACGACCCCGGCCATTTCCATGGCTTCGATCATGCGCGCGGCGCGGTTGTAGCCGATCTTCAACTTGCGCTGAACCGCGGAAATCGAGGCCCGGCGGCTTTCCAGGACGAACTGCACCGCTTCGTCATAGAGCGCGTCGGTTTCAGCATCTTCTTCACCGCCGCCGCTGCCGCCCTCGAAGCCACTGCCGGCTTCCTCGACGCCATTGAGAATGTCGTCGTTGTATTCAGGTGCCCCGCGCAGCTTCCAGGCTTCCACCACGCGATGCACTTCATCGTCGGAAACGAACGCGCCATGGACCCGGATCGGCAGGCTGGTGCCCGGCGGCATGTAGAGCATGTCACCGTGACCGAGCAACTGCTCGGCACCGCCCTGGTCGATGATGGTCCGCGAGTCGATCTTGCTCGACACCTGGAACGCCATGCGGGTCGGGATGTTGGCCTTGATCAGGCCGGTGATCACGTCCACCGACGGCCGCTGGGTCGCCAGGATCAGGTGGATACCGGCGGCACGGGCCTTCTGGGCGATACGGGCGATCAGCTCTTCGACCTTCTTGCCGACGATCATCATCATGTCGGCGAATTCGTCCACCACCACCACGATGGTCGGCAGCTTGTGCAGCAGCGGCGCTTCATCGTGGATGTTTTCGCGGTGGTACAACGGGTCGCTCAGCGGGGTGCCGGCCTCTTCGGCCTCCTTGACCTTGGCATTGAAGCCCGACAGGTTGCGCACGCCCATCTTCGCCATCAGCTTGTAGCGGCGCTCCATCTCGGCGACGCTCCAGCGCAAGGCGTTGGCAGCGTCTTTCATGTCGGTGACCACCGGGCACAGCAAGTGCGGAATGCCTTCGTAGATCGACAATTCGAGCATTTTCGGGTCGATCATGATCAGCTTGGCGTCTTCCGGGCCCGACTTGAACAGGATCGACAGGATCATCGCGTTCACCCCCACCGACTTACCCGAACCGGTGGTACCGGCCACCAGCAGGTGGGGCATCTTCGCCAGGTCGGTGATCACCGGCTTGCCGCCGATGTCGTGGCCCAGGGCCAAGGTGACCGGCGACTTGTGGTTGTCGTACTCGGTGGTCGACAGCACTTCGGAGAAGCGCACGATCTGCCGGTCTTCGTTGGGGATCTCGATGCCCACGGTGGTCTTGCCGGGAATCACTTCCACCACCCGCACGCTGGTCACGGCCAGGGAACGTGCCAGGTCCTTGGCCAGGTTGGCGATGCGGCTGACCTTCACGCCGGCGGCCGGCTGGATCTCGTAGCGGGTAATGACCGGGCCCGGGTGAATCGAATCCACCGAGACCTCGACCCCGAACTCCTTGAGCTTGATCTCCAGCAGATGGCCGACGGCCGCCAGGGATTCGGGAGAATAGTTGAGCTGTTTCTTTTCGGCCGGGTCGAGGATCGAGATCGGCGGCAAGGTGCCTTCCACGGCGCTGTCGACGAACAACGGCACCTGTTTTTCCTTCTGCACGCGCTTGCTCGGCTCCGGCGGCTTGGGCGGGGCCATGCTGATGACCGGCGGCACCTGCTTCTCGCGCTCGGACATGTGTTTGCTCAACGCCTGCTCGCGTTCGATCAGGCGCTCCTTGACCTTGGCCTGCTCGCGCTTGTCCGGCAGCGTCGGGGCCACCACGTCGTGGACGCGGTCGTCGACTTCACGCAGTTGCGCCACCAGTTGCTTGCGCTCGGTGCGCGCCGCCCACCAGCGGTTCATCGCACCCTGGATCAATTCGATCAGGTCGAGGGTGATCTTGCCGGTGACGTCCATGACCTTGAACCACGACAGGTCAGTGAACACCGTCAGGCCGAACAGGAACAGGGCGATGAACAGCAGCGTGCTGCCCTGGATGTTCAAGGCGTTCCTGGCCAGGTCGCCGAGGCTTTCCCCCAGCGCCCCGCCCGCCCCGGCCGGCAAGCCGGTGGGCGCATGGAAATGGATATGAGCCAGCGCAGCGCCCGACAGCACCAGGAACACCAGGCCGATCAGCCGCCAGGAGAACAGCCAGCCGCTCCACTCCCACGGCTCGTGGCGCTGGCGGAAGATCTGGTAGGCCTTGATCGCCAGCAGCAACGGGAAAATGTAGGCGAAATAACCCAGGACCATGAACAGGATGTCGGCGCTGTAGGAGCCGGCCGGCCCGCCGAAGTTCTGCACGTCCTCGATCTTGCTGTTGTGGCTCCAGCCCGGATCGTCCTTGCCGTAGGTTAGCAAAGCCATCATCAGGAACAGGCACAAGGCACCGATCGCGATCAACGCACCTTCCTTGAGCCGGTAGTGCAATTGCTGGCGCCAGAGCGGAACGACTGTTTTAGGTGCTGCGGTGGATTTCTTCAAAACGCTTCTTTTCCTGCGCCAACGGCGCGTCCATCTGTTGAATGACTATAAAAAACTGCTCAAGACGAACAGGTAAAAAAGTGAATGTGCACAACCGGTACTACTTTTACCACTGTGAGGTGCATCCAGAAAACCGCAGGTGCTGCCGAAAATTTTGATCTTTAGCCCATCCTGCGCTCAAAACTCAAGCATTGTACGGGTTTGTCGGCCCCGAGGCATCGCCCGGCCCCTGGATCCCCACCTGGCCCAGAACGGCCTGCACAGGCGTCAATTGGACCATGCATTGTCTTTTGTGACAAAGGCTTATGAGGTGTTTTTATGAACGAAGTGAAGCATTCACGCTTGATCATTCTCGGCTCCGGGCCTGCTGGCTACAGCGCGGCGGTGTACGCCGCCCGGGCCAACCTCAAGCCCGTTGTCATCACCGGCATGCAGGCCGGTGGCCAGCTCACCACCACGGTGGAAGTCGACAACTGGCCGGGCGATGTCGAAGGCCTGACCGGGCCGGTGCTGATGGAGCGCATGCAGCGGCACGCCGAGCGTTTCGACACGCAGATCGTCTACGACCATATCCACACCGCCAAGTTGCAGCAGCGCCCGTTCGAACTGATCGGCGACAGCGGCACCTACACCTGCGACGCCCTGATCATCGCCACCGGCGCCTCGGCCCAGTACCTGGGGTTGCCGTCGGAAGAAAGCTTCGCCGGCAAGGGCGTTTCCGCCTGCGCGACCTGCGACGGTTTTTTCTACCGCAACCAGGTGGTCGCGGTAGTCGGCGGCGGCAACACCGCGGTCGAGGAAGCCCTGTACTTGTCGAACATTGCCCGGGAAGTCCACCTGATCCACCGTCGCGACAAGTTGCGCTCGGAGAAGATCCTGCAAGACAAGCTCTTCGAAAAAGCCGCCAACGGCAACATAAAGCTGCATTGGAACCAGAACCTGGACGAGGTCCTGGGCGATGCCAGCGGCGTGACCGGCGCTCGCCTGCGCCACAGCGAGACCGGCGAAACCAGCACCTTGTCCCTGGCTGGGGTGTTCATTGCCATCGGTCACAAGCCCAACACCGAACTGTTCCAGGGCCAGTTGAACATGCATGACGGCTACCTGCTCGTGCGCGGCGGCAGCGAGGGCAATGCCACGGCCACCGACATTGAAGGGGTGTTCGCCGCCGGCGACGTCGCCGACCACGTCTATCGCCAGGCCATCACGTCTGCCGGCGCCGGCTGCATGGCCGCGCTCGATGCGGAGAAGTATCTCGATGACATTCCGGCCGTTTGACGGTTAGTCTTGTGGCGAGGACCTGACAGCCCTCACCACAGTTCATCTGCGCGCGCCCACCCTCCCCTTCTGCAAGCGAATGACAATGCTGACCTGGTTACAACGCAACTCCCTGGATTTCCCACCGCTGGAAAAAGCCATGCGCGACCCCAACGGGCTGCTGGCCGCTGGTGGCGATCTGTCCGCTGACCGCCTGGTCCAGGCCTATCGCCACGGCTGCTTTCCATGGTTCTCCGAGGGCCAGCCGATCCTGTGGTGGTCTCCGGACCCTCGCACGGTGCTGTTTCCCGACGAGCTGCACGTCTCCCGCAGCCTTGGCAAACTGTTGCGCAAGCAACGCTACCAGGTGACGTTCGACCAGGACTTCGCCGCCGTCATCCGGGCCTGCGCCGCGCCACGGGACTACGCCGAAGGCACCTGGATCACCGAGGCCATGCAGAGCGCCTACCTGGAGCTGCATCGGCGCGGCTTCGCCCACTCCGTGGAGGTCTGGGACCAGGGCGCGCTGGTGGGCGGTCTGTACGGCCTGGCAATGGGGCAGCTGTTTTTTGGCGAGTCCATGTTCAGCCGGGCCGACAACGCGTCGAAATTCGGCTTCGCCACGCTGGTCCAACACCTCAAGGCCGCCGGCTTCGTGCTGATCGACTGCCAGATGCCTACCGAGCACCTGCACAGCCTGGGCGCCCGGTCGATCCCCCGTGCAACGTTCGCCGGCTACCTCGAGGCGCACCTGGATCAACCCAACCACGCGACCTGGGTTTGCTGAGCGACATTGGCGCTCCTGGCTTACACTTAACCCCATAGCTTATCCCGAGGGTTGATCATGACCGAGTTGGCGCGTTTGAAGTTCTATGCCACTCAGCCCCACTCTTGCAGTTACCTGCCGGAGGAGCAGGCCACGACGCTGTTCCTCGACCCCAGCCAGCCGATGGATGTGCATGTCTACGCTGACCTGTCGGAAATGGGCTTTCGTCGCAGCGGCGATCATCTCTACCGGCCCCATTGCCAGCACTGCAACGCCTGCGTCCCGGCGCGCATCCCCGTGGTGCAATTTGCGCCCAATCGCCAGCAGAAACGCATTTTCAAGCGCAACGCCGACCTTCAGGTCCGGCCGGCCAAGCCGCAGTTCACCGAGGAGTATTTCGACCTGTATCAACGCTACATCGAGCAACGCCATGCCGATGGCGACATGTACCCGCCCAGCCGCGATCAATTTTCCACCTTCCTGGTGCGCGACCTGCCTTTTTCGCGCTTCTACGAGTTCCGTCTCGACGGACGGTTGGTGGCGATTGCCGTCACCGACCTGCTCCCCAACGGTCTTTCAGCGGTGTACACCTTCTATGAGCCAGAGCAAGAGCGACGCAGCCTGGGGCGCTTCGCCATCCTCTGGCAAATCAGCGAAGCCCGGCGCCTGGGGCTCGATGCGGTGTACCTGGGCTACTGGATCAAGAACTGCAAGAAAATGAACTACAAGACCCAATATCGCCCCATTGAACTGCTGATTAACCAGCGCTGGGTTGTCCTGAACTAGAACCCCTTGGCTTGCCCCCCCTTTTTCGGGCACAATGCACGCCGCTTTTGCCTGGCGCAGTTGCACCGGGCCATTCACTGGACACCGAGGGCTTTACTGCATGTCGAAAGAAGACAGCTTCGAAATGGAAGGCACTGTCGTCGACACCCTGCCCAACACCATGTTTCGCGTGGAGTTGGAAAATGGGCACGTCGTAACCGCGCATATCTCCGGCAAGATGCGCAAGAACTACATTCGTATTCTTACCGGTGACAAAGTGCGCGTCGAGCTGACGCCCTATGACTTGAGCAAAGGGCGCATCACTTACCGCGCTCGCTAACAAGTCAATACAAGACGCCCGGCTGATGCCGGGCGTTTTTGTTTGTCCGCGATTTGATAATCCCCCGCCTCTCCTGTGGGAGCGGGCTTGCCCGCGAAAGCGGTGGATCAGCTTTCATGGATGTCAAATGAGAAACCGCATTCGCGAGCAAGCTCGCTCCCACAGGGGTTAGGGTGCGGTTGCGAAGACAGCAAAAAGGCGCCTTTCGGCGCCTTTTGCTTGTTACGGGTTTCGATCAGGCCATTTCGGCCGTGGTTTCGAAGTCGAAGGTCAGTTCGCCGTCCTTGATGTCGATGTGCACCACACCGCCATGCTCGGACAACTCGCCAAACAGGATCTCCTCCGCCAGCGGACGCTTGATCTTGTCCTGGATCAGGCGAGCCATTGGCCGTGCACCCATCGTCACATCGTAGCCGCCTTCCGCCAGCCAGCTGCGCGCCGCGTCGGTGACTTCCAGCAACACACGCTTGTCTTCGAGCTGCGCCTGAAGTTCGGTGAGGAACTTGTCCACCACGCTCTTGATCACCTCATGGCTGAGGCGACCAAACTGGATGATGGTATCCAGGCGGTTGCGGAACTCAGGCGTGAAGCTCTTCTTGATCACTTCCATCGCATCGGACGAATGGTCCTGATGGGTGAAACCGATCGAAGCGCGCGCCGCCGTCTCGGCACCGGCGTTGGTGGTCATGATCAGGATCACGTTGCGGAAATCCGCCTTGCGCCCATTGTTATCGGTCAGCGTACCGTGGTCCATGACCTGCAGGAGCAGGTTGAAGACTTCCGGGTGGGCCTTCTCGATCTCATCGAGCAGCAACACGCAATGCGGCTGCTTGGTGATGGCCTCGGTCAGCAAGCCGCCCTGGTCGAACCCGACATAGCCCGGAGGCGCACCGATCAGACGCGACACGGTATGGCGCTCCATGTACTCGGACATGTCGAAGCGCACCAGCTCGATGCCCATCGCCTTGGCCAGTTGCCGCGCAGCCTCGGTCTTGCCCACGCCGGTAGGCCCGGCGAACAGGAACGAACCCACCGGCTTGTCCGGCGACTTGAGTCCGGCGCGGGACAGCTTGATGGCCGTCGACAACGAGTCGATGGCCGCGTCCTGACCGAACACCGTCAGCTTCAGGTCACGCTCCAGGTTACGCAGCAGTTCCTTGTCGGAACTGGTGACATGCTTGGGCGGAATCCGCGCGATCTTCGCCACGATGTCCTCGACCTGAGGTACGTCGATGCGCTTGACGCGCTTGTCCACCGGTTGCAGGCGCTGATAGGCACCCGCCTCGTCGATGACGTCGATGGCCTTGTCCGGCATGTGCCGGTCATTGATGTAGCGCGAGGCCAGTTCGGCCGCCGCGCGCAGGGCTTCATCGCTGTACTCGATGTTGTGGTGCAGCTCGAAACGCCCTTTCAGGCCGCGCAGGATACCGATGGTGTCTTCCACCGACGGCTCCGACACGTCGACCTTCTGGAAACGCCGCGCCAGGGCCCGGTCCTTCTCGAAGATGCCGCGGAATTCCTGGAACGTGGTCGAACCGATGCAGCGGATATCACCCGACGACAGCAGTGGCTTGAGCAGGTTGGACGCGTCCATGACCCCACCTGACGCGGCGCCGGCACCGATGATGGTGTGGATCTCGTCGATGAACAGGATCGCCTGCGGACGTTTCTTCAACTCGCCGAGCAACGCCTTGAAGCGCTTCTCGAAATCACCGCGGTACTTGGTGCCGGCCAGCAAGGCACCCAGGTCGAGGGAATACACCACGCTGTTGGCCAGCAGGTCCGGCACCTGGTTGTCGACGATGCGCTTGGCCAGGCCTTCGGCGATCGCGGTCTTGCCTACGCCCGCCTCGCCCACCAGCAATGGGTTGTTCTTGCGCCGCCGGGCGAGGATCTGCGCCACGCGCTCGACTTCGAGCTCTCGGCCCACGAGCGGGTCGATACGCCCCTGGCGCGCCAGTTCGTTCAGGTTGCTGGCATAGGCATCCAGCGGATTGCCCGAAGAAGAAGACTCACCGCCCTCGTCGTCCTGCATATCCTGCTCACCCTCGGAATGATCGCCATGCCCCGGCACCTTGGAGATGCCATGGGCGATGTAGTTGACGACATCGATACGTGCAACGCTCTGTTGCTTGAGCAGGAATACGGCCTGGCTTTCCTGCTCGCTGAAGATCGCAACCAGCACGTTGGCGCCAGTGACTTCACGCTTGCCCGAGCTCTGTACATGGAAGACAGCACGCTGCAGGACACGCTGGAAGCCCAGGGTTGGCTGGGTTTCCCGATCCTCGTCATGAACGGGGATCAAGGGCGTGGTGGAGTCGATGAACTCCTGCAGGTCATGCTTGAGTTTATCGAGGTTCGCGCCGCAGGCACGCAATACGGTGGCGGCAGCCTCGTTATCCAATAGGGCCAGCAGCAGGTGCTCGACGGTCATGAACTCATGACGCTTCGAACGAGCCTCCTTGAAGGCAAGATTGAGGGTGACTTCGAGCTCGCGGTTTAACATAGCTTCACCTCATACCCAAGTGGTCGGCGTTAACCGTCCTTCTCGATTTCACAGAGTAGCGGATGCTGGCTTTCCCGGGCGTACTGGTTGACCTGCATGGCCTTTGTCTCGGCGATGTCGCGGGTAAACACTCCACATACTGCCCGTCCCTCTGTATGAACGGCCAGCATGACCTTGGTCGCCAGCTCGCGATTCAGGTTAAAAAACACCTCGAGCACTTCGACGACGAAATCCATCGGTGTGTAGTCATCGTTGAACAAAACCACCTTGTACATCGGTGGCGCCTGTAATGCAGGCTTTGCCTCCTGAACAGCAATGCCTGCGGAATCGTCGTCGTGTAGATCCGGGCGATCCTGATTGAATGTTAGTCGAATCTGGCTGACTGCATGCATGGAAAGAAAGGTTCGTTTAGTTGGCGAATACAGTGATGGGGGCGCTTTCGGGCGATTTCAACCACGACCACCCGGCCACCTTGACTATCGGCAAAACGGTGTTACAACCAATAGAGCCCATCGTGGGTTAAAAAGGTCCGTGGCTTCTACCCTGTTTTCAAGATTAGCCTGCGGATGGACTGGATGATACTCCAGTGATGGAGTGCGTTGCAGAGGGATATGGTTTATGTCGGCTGTCAAGATGAGTGGCAAGGTGAAATGGTTCAACAATGCCAAGGGCTACGGATTCATTATCGCAGCCGGCCGGGATGAAGACCTTTTCGCCCATTACTCGGCAATCAGCATGGAAGGCTATAAGACCCTGAAGGCTGGACAACCTGTGACGTTCGAAGTCATCCAGGGACCCAAGGGCCTGCACGCGGTCAACATCAAGGTGGACTGCGTCGAAGACAACGCCGCCCCCGCACCCGCCAGGGTCGTCGAGACGCTTTGACCGGCAACTACCCCGGACGAACGAAAAATGCCCGGCTCGATCGACTCTAGCCGGGCATTCGCGTTGGGCGCCGATCCGCTTACATGTGCGAGATCAAGGCATCGCCGAAGCCCGAGGAAGACACCAGCTTGGCACCGTCCATCAGGCGTTCGAAGTCATAGGTCACGGTCTTGGCCGAAATCGCGCCGTTGGTGCCCTTGATGATCAGGTCGGCCGCCTCGGTCCACCCCATGTGACGCAGCATCATTTCAGCCGACAGGATCAGCGACCCCGGGTTGACCTGGTCCTTGCCCGCATACTTGGGCGCAGTACCGTGGGTGGCTTCGAACATCGCCACGGTGTCGGACAGGTTGGCACCTGGCGCGATACCGATCCCGCCCACTTCCGCCGCCAGGGCGTCGGAGAGGTAGTCACCGTTGAGGTTCAACGTCGCAATCACATCGTACTCGGCCGGACGCAGCAGGATCTGCTGGAGCATCGCATCGGCGATGGCATCCTTGACGATCACGTTCTTGCCGGTCTTCGGGTTCTTGAACTGCATCCATGGGCCGCCGTCGAGCAGCGTCGCGCCAAACTCCTCGGCCGCCACTTCGTAGGCCCATTCCTTGAAGGCACCTTCGGTGAACTTCATGATGTTGCCTTTGTGCACGATGGTCAGCGAATCCCGGTCATTGTCGACGACATATTGCAAGGCCTTGCGCGCCAGGCGCTGGGTGCCTTGCTTGGACACCGGCTTGACGCCAATGCCGCAGTTTTCGTCGAAGCGGATCTTGGTCACGCCCATTTCTTCTTTCAGGAACTTGATGACCTTGGTGGCTTCGGCCGAGCCGGCCTTCCACTCGATGCCCGCGTAGATGTCTTCGGAGTTCTCGCGAAAGATCGTCATGTCCACGTCGCCCGGCTTCTTGACCGGGCTCGGCACGCCTTCGAACCAGCGCACCGGGCGCAGGCACACATACAGGTCGAGTTGCTGGCGCAGGGCCACGTTGAGCGAACGGATGCCGCCACCGACCGGCGTGGTCAGCGGGCCCTTGATGGACACCACGTAATCCTTGACCGCATCCAGGGTTTCCTGGGGCAGCCAGGTGTCCTGGTCGTAGACCTGGGTGGCCTTCTCACCGGCATAGACCTCCATCCAGGAAATCTTGCGCTTGCCGCCGTAGGCCTTCTGCACCGCAGCGTCCACAACCTTGATCATGACCGGGCTGATATCGACGCCAATGCCGTCGCCTTCGATGAAGGGGATGATCGGGTTGTCGGGAACATTAAGAGAATGGTCTGCATTGACGGTAATTTTGTCACCGACGGCTGGAACCTGAATCTTTTGATACCCCATGCTGAACTCCATTGCTTGGATTGAACATCTGGCTGCATTCGAGCGTAACCCAGTTGTATCGGCACGCAAACCCTACGTTCGACTCATCCGGCACAAAGCGCTGCAGTTGGCCGCGTACAAGCCTGAAAACCAAGGGAAAGGCGCCAAACATGAGCATAGTCCGACCGCCCGCGCCTGCGACGTTTAGACCAATGGACGTGTACGGAAGTCTATGAAGCATCGGCAGATTGCCAGCTACCTATGTATAATGCCGCCGCTGACCACAGGGTCACGACGGCCGGACGCTTGCGCTTGAGAAGAAAAAGCCAGGATTTTCCGCCAGTTACGAAGCCGGACCGTTACCGCGGCTCCACCGCTTGACGCTCGACTGATGCACCCAACATCACCGCGAAGAAACCTCGACATTCGGCTCACGGATGACTTTGAACGAACGCGCTTACCCGGCGCCCCTCGAGTTTCTGCGCATGCTTTAGCAAAGAAGAGAGTTAATCCGAATATGCCCACCCGCTCGAAGATCATCTATACCTTCACCGACGAAGCTCCCGCCCTCGCCACCTATTCACTGCTGCCGATCGTCGAAGCCTTTACCGCTTCGGCCGATATCGCCGTGGAAACCCGCGACATCTCCCTCGCAGGGCGCATCCTGGCCAGCTTCCCCGAGCAATTGGGTGACAAAGCCGTAGCCGACCACCTCGCCGAACTGGGCGACCTGGCCGTTACGCCTGAAGCCAACATCATCAAACTGCCGAACATCAGTGCTTCGGTGCCGCAACTGCAGGCCGCGATCAAGGAATTGCAGGCCCAGGGCTACGCGCTGCCGGACTACCCGGAAACCGTGACCAGCGATGCCGAGAAAGACGCTCGCGCCCGTTACGACAAAGTCAAAGGCAGCGCCGTGAACCCGGTCCTGCGCGAAGGCAACTCCGACCGTCGTGCGCCGCTGTCGGTCAAGAACTACGCGCGCAAGCACCCGCACAAGATGGGCGCCTGGGCAGCGGACTCCAAGTCCCACGTGGCCCACATGAGCAACGGTGATTTCTACGGCAGCGAAAAAGCCGCCCTGATCGACGCCGCTGGCAGCGTGAAAATCGAGTTGATCGCCCAGGACGGCACTGCCACTGTCCTGAAGGAAAAAACCACCGTGCAAGTCGGTGAGATCCTCGACTGCGCCGTACTGAGCAAGAAAGCCCTGCGCGAATTCATCGCAGCCCAGATCGAAGACGCCAAGAAACAAGGCGTGCTGCTGTCGGTGCACCTCAAGGCCACCATGATGAAGGTCTCCGACCCGATCATGTTCGGTCAGATCGTGGCCGAGTTCTATAAAGACGCCCTGGCCAAGCACGCCGAGGTGCTGGAGCAGATCGGTTTCAACCTGAACAACGGCATCGGCGACCTGTACGCCCGCATCAAGGCCCTGCCGGCCGAGCAGCAGGCGCAGATCGAAGCCGACATCCAGGCGGTCTACGCGGTGCGTCCATCCCTGGCGATGGTCAACTCCGACAAAGGCATCACCAACCTGCACGTGCCGAGCGACGTCATCGTCGACGCCTCGATGCCAGCCATGATCCGTGACTCCGGCAAGATGTGGGGCACCGATGGCCAACTGCACGACACCAAGGCTGTGATCCCGGACCGCTGCTACGCCACCATCTACCAGGCGGTGATCGAAGACTGCAAGCAACACGGCGCCTTCGACCCCACCACCATGGGCAGCGTGCCGAACGTCGGCCTGATGGCCAAGAAGGCCGAGGAATACGGCTCCCACGACAAGACCTTCCAGATCAAGGTCGACGGCGTGGTGCGTGTATCCGACAGCACCGGTCGCACTCTGCTGGAGCAGAACGTCGAGGCTGGCGACATCTTCCGCATGTGCCAGACCAAGGACGCGCCGATCCAGGATTGGGTCAAGCTGGCCGTCAACCGTGCCCGCGCCAGCAACACGCCGGCGATTTTCTGGCTGGACCCGATGCGCGCCCATGACGGCGTGGTCATCGAGAAAGTCCAGGCCTACCTGAAAGACCACGACACCAACGGCCTGGACCTGCGCATCATGTCGCCGGTCGAAGCGATGAAGTTCACCCTGGCCCGCACTCGCGAAGGCAAGGACACCATCTCGGTGACCGGCAACGTGCTGCGCGACTACCTGACCGACCTGTTCCCGATCATGGAACTGGGCACCAGCGCCAAGATGCTGTCGATCGTGCCGCTGATGAACGGTGGTGGCCTGTTCGAAACAGGCGCCGGCGGTTCCGCGCCCAAGCACGTCCAGCAACTGCTGGAAGAAAACTTCCTGCGCTGGGATTCCCTGGGCGAGTTCCTGGCCCTGGCCGCGTCCCTCGAACACCTGGGCGTGACCTACAACAACCCCAAGGCACTGGTGCTGGCCAAGACCCTCGATCAGGCCACTGGCGAGTTCCTGGACCGCAACAAGTCGCCTTCGCGCAAAGTGGGCGGCATCGACAACCGTGGCAGCCACTTCTACCTGACCCTGTTCTGGGCCCAGGCACTGGCCGCACAGAATGACGATGAAGCCCTCAAGGCTCAGTTCACCGCCCTGGCCAAGACGCTGACCGACAACGAAGAGAAGATCGTTGCCGAACTCAACGCCGTGCAGGGCAAGCCCGTGGACATTGGCGGCTACTACTTCGCCAACCCGGAACTGACCAGCAAGGCCATGCGCCCGAGCGCCACCTTCAACGCGGCAATCGCTGCGCTGGTGTAAGGTCCTCAGGAAGCACCACGAACCCCGGCCTTGTGCCGGGGTTTGTGTTTTCAGCCTTGCCACATCACCTTGTGGGAGCGGGCTTGCTCGCGAAGGCGGTGGGTCAGCGAACGAATAGGCCGACTGACCCACCGCCTTCGCGAGCAAGCCCGCTCCCACATTAATCGCATTCAGACATTGAGATCGAGGACACCACATGAATTGGAACCCCCACATCACCGTCGCCACCATCGTCGAGGACAACGGCCGCTTCCTGATGGTGGAGGAATCCAAGGGCGGGCGCGCGGTGCTCAATCAGCCCGCCGGGCACCTGGACCCGGATGAGACGCTGATCGAGGCCGCCGTGCGCGAAACCCTGGAAGAAACCGGCTGGGACGTCGAGCCCACCAGCGTGGTGGGCATCTACCTGTACACCGCCCCCAGCAATGGCGTGACCTACCAGCGGGTCTGCTTCGCCGCCAAGGCGCTCAGGCACCACCCCGAGGCACCGCTGGACGACGGCATTCTCGGCGCCCGATGGCTGACCCGCGACGAACTGCTCGAACAGCGCGAACGCTGGCGCAGCGAGCTGATCATCCGCTGCATCGACGATTATCTGGCCGGTCATCGCCACAGTCTGACGCTGATCCGTCCTTCTCTTTAGCCTTGAGCGCCCGGGCCTGATAGAATCGCGTCCTTTTTCAAGACACTCATTGAACTGCTATGCGCGATCCAGCCCCTTCTGACACACAAAAGAAGCGCGTCATTGTCGGCATGTCCGGCGGCGTGGACTCTTCCGTTTCCGCCCTTCTGCTGATCGAGCAGGGTTATGAGGTGGAAGGCCTGTTCATGAAGAACTGGGAAGAAGACGACGGAACCGAATACTGCACCGCCATGGACGACCTCGCGGACGCCCAGGCCGTGTGCGACAAGATCGGCATCAAGCTGCACACCGCCAACTTTGCCGCCGAGTACTGGGACAACGTGTTCGAGCACTTCCTGGCCGAGTACAAGGCCGGTCGCACGCCGAACCCGGACATCCTCTGCAACCGCGAGATCAAGTTCAAGGCGTTCCTCGACTACGCGATGATGCTCGGCGCCGACCTGATCGCCACCGGTCACTACGTGCGCCGCCGCGACATCGACGGTCGCACCGAGCTGCTCAAGGGCCTGGACCCGAACAAGGACCAGAGCTACTTCCTGCATGCGGTCGGCGGCGAACAGATCGCCAAGACGCTGTTCCCGGTGGGCGAACTGGAAAAGCCCGAAGTACGGGCCATCGCCGAGAAACACGCCCTCGCCACCGCGAAGAAGAAGGACTCCACCGGGATCTGCTTCATCGGCGAGCGCCGCTTCAGCGACTTCCTCAAGCAATACCTGCCGGCCCAGCCAGGCGAGATCAAGACAACCGAAGGCGAAGTCATCGGCCGCCACCATGGCCTGATGTACCACACCATCGGCCAGCGCCAGGGCCTGGGCATCGGCGGCCTGAAAGACGCCGGCGAAGAGCCGTGGTACGTACTGATCAAGGACCTGGAACACAACGAGCTGATCGTCGGCCAGGGCAATGACCATCCGTGGCTGTTTTCCCGCGCCCTGCTCGCCTCCGACATCTATTGGGTCAACCCGATCGACCTCAGCGAGCCACGCCGCCTGACGGCCAAGGTCCGCTACCGGCAGGGCGACCAGCCTTGCACCCTGGAAAAGACCGCCACCGGCTACCGAGCCACGTTCGACGATCCGCAACGGGCGGTCACGCCTGGCCAGTCCGTGGTGTTCTACGATGGCGAAATCTGCCTGGGCGGCGGCGTCATCGAAGTGGCCGAGCCCTGGAGTAGCAAGGCATGACCCCGATCCAGGAACAACTGACGGCGTTGGGCGGCGTGTTTCTCGCCGCCGTGCTGGTGGACCGGATCGCCAAGACCGGCCAGGCCTCCGAAGCGGGCCTGAGCTGCATGCTCGGCAGCCTGCTGGTTCGCGACCCCAAGGACACCCTGGAAGTCTACGGTGGCGACGACCTCAACCTGCGCGAAGGCTACCGCGCACTGGTCGGCGCCCTGGAGCGCGACCCCAGCGCCTTGCAGCGCGAACCGCTGCGCTACGCCCTGTCTATGCTGGGGCTCGAGCGCCAGCTGGCCAAGCGCGACGACATGCTGGAGACCATCGGCAAGCGTCTGCCGCAGATTCAATCCCAGGTCGAACACTTCGGCCCGTCCCACGAGAATGTCGTGGCCGCCTGTGGCGCCCTGTACCAAGACACCCTGAGCACCCTGCGCCAACGCATCCAGGTGCACGGCGACATGCGCAACCTGCAGCAACCGAGCAACGCCTCGAAGATCCGCGCCCTGCTGCTCGCCGGGATCCGCTCGGCGCGGTTGTGGCGGCAACTGGGCGGCCATCGCTGGCAACTGGTGATCAGCCGGCGCAAGTTGCTGAAAGAGCTTTACCCATTGATGCGCAACGAATAAGTCGCTTCAACCGGTTTTTTTTGTGGCGAGGGGATTCATCCCCGTTGGGCTGCGAAGCGGCCCCAAACCAGGTAACTCGGTGCGCCAAGAAGATTGAGTTCGCTGCTTTTAGGGCTGCTGCGCAGCCCAACGGGGATGAATCCCCTCGCCACAGGTAATAAACAGTTTTATTTCGTTACGCGTAACACGCCGGTCAGTTGGCGACGGATCGGCGATTGTTTTCATGTATGATACGCGCCCCATTTCGTTGCCCGACTGTCCGAGAACACCCCATGCAGCTCTCTTCGCTCACTGCGGTTTCCCCTGTAGACGGCCGCTACGCCGGCAAAACCCAGGCCCTGCGCCCGATTTTCAGCGAGTACGGCCTGATCCGTGCCCGCGTCCTGGTTGAAGTGCGCTGGCTCCAGCGCCTGGCCGCCCACCCCGCCATCGGCGAAGTCCCGGCGTTTTCCGCCGAAGCCAACGCGGTGTTGAACACCCTGGCGGACAACTTTGCGCTGGAGCATGCCGAGCGCGTCAAAGAGATCGAACGCACCACCAACCACGACGTCAAGGCCATCGAGTACCTGCTCAAGGAGCAGGCGGCCAAGCTGCCGGAACTGGCCAACGTGAGCGAGTTCATTCACTTCGCCTGCACCAGCGAGGACATCAACAACCTGTCCCACGCCCTGATGCTGCGCGAAGGCCGTGACGAGGTGATGCTGCCGCTGATGCGCCAGGTCGCCCAGGCGATCCGCGAGCTGGCCATCCGCTTTGCCGACGTCCCAATGCTGTCCCGCACCCACGGTCAACCGGCATCGCCGACCACCCTGGGCAAGGAACTGGCGAACGTGGTGTACCGCCTGGAGCGCCAGATCGCTCAAGTGGCCGCCGTGCCGCTGCTGGGCAAGATCAATGGCGCCGTGGGCAACTACAACGCCCACCTGTCGGCCTACCCGGACATCGACTGGGAAGCCAACGCCCGCGCCTTCATCGAAGACGAACTGGGCCTGAGCTTCAACCCGTACACCACCCAGATCGAGCCGCATGACTACATTGCCGAGCTGTTCGATGCGATCGCGCGCTTCAACACCATCCTGATCGACTTCGACCGTGACATCTGGGGCTACATCTCCCTGGGTTACTTCAAGCAACGCACCATTGCCGGCGAAATCGGTTCCTCGACCATGCCGCACAAGGTCAACCCGATCGACTTCGAAAACTCCGAAGGCAACCTGGGCATCGCCAACGCACTGTTCCAGCACCTGGCGAGCAAGCTGCCAATCTCCCGCTGGCAGCGCGACCTGACCGACTCCACCGTGCTGCGCAACCTGGGCGTGGGCTTTGCCCACAGCGTCATCGCCTACGAAGCCAGCCTCAAGGGCATCGGCAAGCTGGAACTGAACGAGCAGAAGATCGCCGCCGACCTGGACGCCTGCTGGGAAGTCCTGGCCGAGCCGATCCAGACGGTCATGCGCCGCTACAACATCGAAAACCCCTACGAAAAACTGAAAGAACTGACCCGCGGCAAAGGCATCAGCCCTGAAGCGTTGCAGACTTTCATCGATGGCCTGGACATGCCCGCCGACGCCAAGACCGAACTGAAGAAGCTGACCCCGGCCAGCTACATCGGCAACGCCGCGGCACAAGCCAAGCGCATCTGACGCACCGCTGCACCCTTGAGACGCCCGGCCGCGCCGGGCGTTTTTATTCGCGTATGAAAAGTATATTTTTTCAATAGGTTACACATGAATCCTGATATTCCTCTGCAACTTCTGGGCGGCATCACGGCACGGGAGTTCTTGCGCGACTACTGGCAGAAAAAGCCCCTGCTGATCCGCCAGGCCATTGCTGACTTCGAAAGCCCGATCGATGCCGACGAACTGGCCGGCCTGGCCCTGGAAGAAGAAGTCGAATCGCGCCTGGTGCTCGAGCACGGCGAGCGCCCCTGGGAACTGCGTCGCGGCCCGTTCGCCGAAGACGAATTCAGCCAACTGCCGGCGCGAGACTGGACCCTGCTGGTGCAAGCCGTCGACCAGTTCGTCCCGGAAGTCAGCGAACTGCTGGAGCACTTCCGCTTCCTGCCAAGCTGGCGCATCGATGACGTGATGATCAGCTTCGCTGCCCCTGGTGGCAGCGTCGGCCCGCATTTCGACAACTACGACGTGTTCCTGCTGCAAGGCCATGGCAAGCGCAACTGGAAGATCGGCCAGATGTGCGACTCCGACAGCCCGCTGCTGCCCCACGCCGACTTGCGCATCCTCGCCGACTTCGAGGCCACCGACGAATGGGTCCTGGAACCCGGCGACATGCTCTACCTGCCGCCGCGCCTGGCCCATTGCGGGGTGGCCGTGGATGACTGCATGACTTACTCCGTGGGCTTTCGCGCACCGAGCGCGGCCGAAGTGCTGACCCACTTCACCGACTTCCTCAGCCAGTTCCTGCCGGACGAAGAACGCTACACCGACGCCGATGCGCGCCCGGTGAGCGATCCACACCAGATCCAGCACGACGCCCTCGACCGCCTCAAGGGCCTGCTGGCCGAACACATGAGCGACGAACGCCTGCTGCTGACCTGGTTCGGCCAGTTCATGACCGAGCCACGCTACCCGGAACTGGTGGTTGGCCCGGAACTGGAAGAAGACGACCTTTTGGCCGGCCTGGAACAAGGCGCGGTGATCATCCGCAATCCGAGCGCGCGCCTGGCCTGGTCGGAAGTCGACGACGACCTGCTGCTGTTCGCCAGCGGCCAGAGCCGCTACCTGCCGGGCAAGCTGCGCGATCTGCTGAAGATGATCTGCGCCGCCGACGCCCTGCACATCGAGAACCTCGGCCCCTGGCTGGCCGATGAAGACGGCCGCGGCCTGATCTGCGAGCTGGTCAAACAAGGCAGCCTGGGGTTCGCCGATGAATAAAATTCACGTTCGTGTCGCAGACTGGCAAAAGGATAACGCCGAGATCCGGCGCATTCGTGAAGCGGTGTTCATTGCCGAGCAATCCGTCCCACCCGAGCTGGAATGGGATGCCGACGACCAGGGCGCCGTGCACTTCCTCGCCTTCGAAGGCGATTTCCCCATCGGCACCGCGCGCCTGCTGACCGACGGCCATGTCGGGCGCGTCTCGGTGCTCAAGGACTGGCGCGGCCTGAAGGTCGGCGACGCCCTGATGCACGCGGTGATCGCGGAAGCCGAGAAGCGTGGCCTCAAGCAACAGAAACTCAGCGCCCAGGTGCACGCCACGCCGTTCTATGAGCGACTGGGCTTCGCCGTGGTCAGCGAGGAGTTCCTGGAAGCCGGGATCCCTCATGTGGATATGGTGCGCGGTAGCGCCTGAGCGCTGCGCCCCACGATTGATCGAGCACCAGCAAGAAAGCCATGGGCTTGCATGCAGGTTGCCCAAATAAATGGATCGGCAAAAAAGCGGCCATCGTGAGATGGCCGCTTTTTTGCATAACACCTAATACCAGAAACCTTCCTTAAGCACCCTCCCGATAAACGGATCACCGTTGGTCAATACTGCCATTTCTGACAGTAGCCGCTTGAATCGTCAGCCCCTAGCATCGAACTGAAACTTGGAAAAGACGATGAAGTTAGGTCTGCTGCCTACGCGTTGCACACATGGGCACCCAGAACAGTATGTGAGTTTAGCTTTTCCAATCCTTCAGTTTATGTTTATGCCGAATGGAGAAGTGAAATGACAGCTATGATTCTAAATCCCCTTTATGATGAGATTGCAGTCGCCCGCAGACCCAAAGTGACAGGCACCAGCAGCCCAAACGCTGCCATCACGCTCTACGAGTCCAATGTCGGTAATAAGATATGGGGTAGCACTTATGCAGATGCCAGTGGCAACTGGACCCTTGTACCCAGCGAAGACCTGCCGCTGGGGAGGTTTGGGCTAGTAGTCTCGGAAAATGGTGAATGGTCGAATAATCGTTATGTCCAAGTACGGGATTGGGACTTTCTCATTAACACCCCCGAAGAGGATGCCCGAGTAATACGACGCCCCACGATATCCGGAATCTCCGAACCCGATTCAAAAATAGATATTTATGAGTCTAATGTCGGAAACAAGATATGGGGTAGCGGCCATGCCGACAAATATGGATCTTGGAGCATTACACTTTCCGAAGATCTACCAGACGTCAGGTTTGGGCTGGTTGCCAATGATGGTAAACAATGGTCAAACAATCGATATGTCACTGTAACGGCGGGTGTTCTCTCTCCGACGCCGTCTTTTTCTCTGCTCATCTGGTACCCTCACGAGGATGATCAGGTACCACGACGCCCCACGGTAGCCGGATTCGCCGAACCCAATTCAAAGATAGATATATATGAGGCTAATGTCGGCAACAAGATATGGGGCAGTGGCAATACCGACCCATATGGATATTGGAGCATCGATCTTCCCGAGGATCTGCCAGAGACCAGGTTTGGTCTGATTGCCAGTGATGGCAAACAATGGTCGAACAATCGATATGTCAATGTATCGAACTTGGGCAATCCATCCCCAGGGCAAAACACCGCCCTGAACATCGACAGGCCCGGCGAGGACACTCAGGTATCGCGGCGTCCGATGGTATCCGGAACCGCTGCTCCAAATTCGAAAATTGACATCTACGAGTCATATGTCGGAAACAAGATATGGGGCAGCGGTTATGCTGACCAGTATGGACGATGGTACATTATCCTCTCCGATGATCTGCCGCAGACCAGGTTCGGGCTGGTCGCCAACGATGGTAATGGTTGGTCAAACAATCGATATATTTATGTGGCCCCCTCCCCCCCAGACATCGACAAGATCGCCCACCAAGTGACTGGCTATTTAAACGAGATTGTCCCGTTTGCGAATAAAATACTTGGACTTATACAAAGCGGCGCTTACACCCCTCCCTCCGGGGGCGGAAGTGCAATACCTATTACAGGAGATGTTGTAGGTGTCGCCTTGAATGTATACAACGATATAAAAGAGTATGGCTTCATATGGAATAGAACACCTGACACCACACGCCACGACCGCACGGGGGTCATACTCACAGTCGACGCAAATACGCGGACTCCGCAACGTGCCAGCGTATCCGTAAGCAGGGACTGGCTGGTGTCATTTGTATCTTCAAGTGTTGCTTTCCCGGTGCCGATCCCCCTGCCTGCCGACACATGGGAATACGGCCATAATCTTTACTGCAAAGCAGCTGGCGACACCAATTATCCTATAGCCAGCGGTGACAATAACTTCCCTTTCAATGGGCCGGGAGCCTATGTTGGACAATTGCTCTATAAGTTTGGGGAGAACGGAAAGGCCTTGCCGATTTATAACGAACACTATGCAAGCACACTGAGCGAGCAAGGTGAACTTTTTCTGAGAATGAACATACCTGACGAGCGGCTTACCCGATGCTACGGCGCCATGCAGGTTTACGTCGGCACATTCAGACCCAGTGGAGAACTCGTATTCGTTACAGTAATCCCGGACAGCGGCTGGGTCAGGTGCGGCATCACCAGACATCAGAACTGGGACAAGATCGTTCACTTGGGAAATTCCAGTGAACCGATATTCATGGCGCTCGATGCACCGGCCGTCTCACGAAAAAACAACTGGGGAGCCCCGGCGCTCACCACTACGGTTGCCTCGATTTCAGGAGATTGCGGCCCAGCAGGCGTATCGGAAAAACTTATTTCCATCGTCGGCGACACGTCTTATCCCTACAGCGGGCCAGGCGCCAGATATGGCCAGCTCATCTATAAATGGGGAGAAAACGGGACACCGCTGCCCGCTTGGCATTCGGAGGAGCGAGGTGAACAGAAGATCGGAGACATTTTCTTGAGAATGAACGACAGGGGAGACGGCATGCATGACAACCAGTCAAGCCTAATACGAGTCATTGTCAGCTGAGGCGCGGCAGACTTTCTGAGACAATCTCATCAGATGGGCGGTTCGCCGCCTATCGCTCTACCAGACGCCTGTCCAAGAAAACGCCCCGCCATCCTCCAATGCCGGGGCGTTTTGCTGCCTATCATTCAACTTGCACCACGCTGGGCCGACAAACTGGCAATATCAAGCCTTTGTCCCGCGGAGAAATGGAATGTCCCTACGCACCCTCCTGACCACCCTGCTACTGGGGTGCAGCCTGTCTGTGATGGCCGACACGCAAATCGTCCCATTGAATTACCGAACCAGCGCCGACTTGCTGCCGGTGGCGCAGAATTTCATGGGCAAGGACGGCCAGGTCAGCGCCTATGGCAATCAACTGATCGTCAATGGCGAGCCCGGCAAGATCGAAGAACTGCGCCAGTTCCTGGCACAACTGGACACCGCCCCCAAGCGCCTGCTGATCACGGTCGACACCAACGAGAACAATCTGCAGGGTGACCAGGGCTATTCCATCAACGGCGCCGCCCCCAGCCAGACCCGCATCATCAACCGCAGCACCGCGAGCCGCGACGGCGGCGTGCAGCAGGTGCAGGCCAGCGAAGGCCAGCCGGCCCTGATCCAGGTGGGCCAGAGCGTGCCGTTCACCAGCAGCCAGAGCGACAACTACGGTCGCGTGCAGAGCCAGACCGAATACCGCAACGTCACCCAGGGTTTCTACGTCACCGCTAGCGTCACCGGCGAAACCGTTCACCTGAGCATCAGTACCAACCGTGACCGCATGAGCCAAGAACGTCCCGATGTAGTGAACGTGCAAAGTACCGACACAACCGTCAGCGGACGCCTGGGCGAATGGATCACCCTGGCCGGAGTGAATCGCCAGACCCAGGCCGATAAACAGGGGCTGACCCGCAGCTACTCGACCCAGGGCCGCGATGACATGATTTTGCGGGTCAAGGTCGACACCCTGAACTGAAGCACCAAAAACTGACTGATGAGTCGTATTAGACCAAAGATGTAGTGCTCAAAAAAAAGCACTACAAAACGTTTGACGAGCCAAAAAACCGAAGGCATGATGGCCTCGCTCCCGCTAATCAGGGGCCCTGGCAAGGGCCTTCGGGTCGACGCTTGCAACCACCCTGCGAGCCGATTCGTGTCTGTACCGCCCACAAGGTGTGTTTGACGAGGTTGCGACTGGAACGAAGTTGTCCCGAGGGACGGAAGCGTAACTAGGTAACCCGGCATCACTCTGAGTTCGTATAAAGGCCCACGACGCCCGCATGCGCCCGCAGTTCGCCCCTACCTGCTCACTTTCCCCTCGAGCCCATCGTTCATCCCGTCGCCGCCCCGCCTGAACCGACTTGTCCGCCCGGCCCCCTGGCCAGCGAGCAGCCTCCTTCGCCAATGACTGGCGCCGTAGGCACGCAGGACATTTGACCCAGACCGATTTTTTCTACACGACGCGACGAGGTTTATCTCCATGGCACTGACACGCGAACAGCAAATTGCAGCCCTTGAAAAAGACTGGGCTGAAAACCCGCGCTGGAAAGGCGTGAAGCGCAATTATTCCGCTGCTGACGTCGTCCGCCTGCGTGGCTCGGTTCAACCTGAGCACACCTTTGCAAAGATGGGCGCCGAGAAGCTGTGGAACCTGGTCACCCAGGGCGCCAAGCCATCCTTCCGTCCCGAGAAAGATTTCGTCAACTGCATGGGCGCCCTGACCGGCGGCCAGGCCGTTCAGCAAGTCAAGGCCGGCATCCAGGCGATCTACCTGTCGGGCTGGCAAGTGGCCGCGGACAACAACTCCGCCGAGTCGATGTACCCTGATCAGTCGCTGTACCCGGTGGACTCGGTGCCAACCGTGGTCAAGCGCATCAACAACTCGTTCCGTCGCGCCGACCAGATCCAGTGGAAAGCTGGCAAGAACCCGGGCGATGAAGGCTACATCGACTACTTCGCACCGATCGTGGCTGACGCCGAAGCCGGTTTCGGCGGCGTCCTGAACGCCTACGAACTGATGAAGAGCATGATCGAGGCAGGCGCCGCCGGCGTGCACTTCGAAGATCAGTTGGCCTCGGTGAAGAAATGCGGCCACATGGGCGGCAAGGTACTGGTTCCGACCCAGGAAGCCGTGCAGAAGCTGACCGCTGCCCGCCTGGCCGCCGACGTTGCCGGTGTACCGACCATCATCCTGGCCCGTACCGACGCCAACGCTGCTGACCTGCTGACCTCCGACTGCGACCCGTACGACCAGCCGTTCGTGACCGGCACCCGCACTCAGGAAGGCTTCTACAAGGTCCGCGCCGGCCTCGACCAGGCCATCGCCCGCGGCCTGGCCTACGCGCCGTACGCCGACCTGATCTGGTGCGAAACCGCCAAGCCGGACCTGGACGAAGCCCGTCGTTTCGCCGAAGCGATCAAGAAGGAATACCCGGACCAGATCCTGTCGTACAACTGCTCGCCTTCCTTCAACTGGAAGAAAAACCTGGACGACGCGACCATCGCCAAGTTCCAGCGCGAACTGTCCGCCATGGGCTACAAGCACCAGTTCATCACCCTGGCCGGCATTCACAACATGTGGCACAGCATGTTCAACCTGGCGCACGACTACGCCCGCAACGACATGACCGCCTACGTGAAGCTGCAAGAGCAGGAATTCGCTGACGCTGCCAAAGGCTACACCTTCGTGGCCCACCAGCAGGAAGTGGGCACTGGCTACTTCGACGACATGACCACCGTGATCCAGGGCGGCACCTCGTCGGTGACCGCGCTGACCGGTTCGACCGAAGAAGAACAGTTCCACTGATCCGCCTGAACGGCCCTTGCGGACCGAGTAAAAACTAACCGCAAGGCCTATATCTGACGCCCCGACCGGTTCGGGGCTTTTTTTCGCCTACGCTTCAAGGGGCGAAGCGCCCTTGTGGGAGCGGGCTTGCTCGTGAAGGCGACGCGCCAGGCAATGAATGCACAACTGACACACCGCTTTCGCGAGCAAGCCCGCTCCCATCAGAAACGAAAGAACCTTCAGAAAAATTGATCGAACGCAGTATCGGGCAGTCTGAAAAAGAGTAAAACGGCCGGCGCTGACAATTGCAGTCACTACCCTGTAAGAAAAGTACTCAGCTACTGCGCGGGCTTACTTGATGAAACGCCCGCACAAACAATAACAATTATCATTTAGGCGAACATCTCTTTGTTACAACCAACGCGAAATATTATTGAAGAATCAACGGCCAATGCCCATCCCACCGGGGCCGCGGGGCCTTGGAGGTGCGCTATGTCCTTATTCCAATAAATAATTTCGCTATAGGAATTTTACTTGCCCGGTGTTTAGCCATAAAATCACCGCGATTGATTGCTGCGACATATCGTCACTGCGTTATTTCTTTTCAAGCTCAGAGGCCCTTGCCCTCTGTTAAGGATTTCCAGCATGCCCGAAGCGACAGGACTCATGGCCCACAACTGGGGCTTTGCCATTTTCCTTCTGGGCGTCGTCGGCCTGTGTGCCTTCATGCTCGGCGTGTCGAGCCTGCTCGGGTCAAAAGCCTGGGGCCGCAGCAAAAACGAACCGTTCGAGTCCGGCATGCTACCTACCGGTGGCGCCCGCTTGCGGCTCTCAGCCAAATTCTATCTGGTCGCGATGCTCTTCGTGATCTTCGATATCGAAGCCCTCTTTCTCTTTGCATGGTCTGTGTCCGTCCGCGAAAGCGGCTGGACCGGATTCGTCGAAGCACTCGTTTTCATAGCAATTCTGTTGGCAGGTCTTGTCTACCTTTACCGGGTGGGGGCACTTGATTGGGCTCCGGAAGCTCGGCGCAAGCGGCAAGCGAAGCTGAAACAATGAGGCTTTGGCAATGCAATACAATCTCACCAGGATCGACCCCGATGCTCCTAACGAGCAGTATCCGATTGGCAAGCGGGAAACCGTCGCCGATCCGTTAGAAGATCAAGTCCACAAGAACATCTTCATGGGCAAGCTCGAAGACGTGCTGAACAGCACGGTCAACTGGGGTCGCAAGAACTCCCTGTGGCCGTACAACTTCGGCCTTTCGTGCTGCTACGTGGAAATGACCACCGCCTTCACGGCGCCCCACGACATCGCGCGCTTCGGCGCCGAAGTGATCCGGGCCTCGCCGCGCCAGGCGGACTTCATGGTTATCGCCGGAACCTGCTTCATCAAGATGGCGCCGATCATCCAGCGTCTCTATGAGCAGATGCTCGAACCCAAGTGGGTGATCTCCATGGGTTCGTGCGCCAACTCCGGTGGCATGTACGACATCTATTCCGTCGTTCAAGGGGTGGACAAGTTCCTGCCCGTGGACGTCTACGTGCCTGGCTGCCCACCTCGCCCTGAAGCTTTCCTGCAAGGCTTGATGCTGTTGCAGGAGTCGATTGGCCAGGAGCGTCGCCCACTGTCCTGGGTCGTTGGTGATCAAGGCGTTTATCGCGCCGAGATGCCGTCGCAAAAGGAACAGCGTCGCGAACAGCGTATCGCAGTCACCAACCTGCGCAGCCCCGACGAAGTCTGATCCAGCTCTGTTCCTCACAGTAGAAACGAGAACCTGGCTTCATTCTTTACGTTGACCGAAAGCGATAAATAACCATGACTACAGGCAGTGCTCTGTACATCCCGCCTTACAAGGCAGACGACCAGGATGTGGTCGTCGAACTGAACAACCGTTTTGGCGCCGACGCGTTCACCGTCCAGTCGACCCGCACCGGCATGCCGGTGCTGTGGGTTGCCCGCGCCCGACTCATCGAAGTCCTGACCTTCCTGCGCAACCTGCCCAAGCCGTACGTCATGCTCTATGACCTGCACGGCGTGGACGAGCGTCTGCGCACCAAGCGCCAGGGCCTGCCCGACGGCGTCGACTTCACCGTGTTCTACCACCTGCTGTCGATCGAGCGTAATAGTGACGTAATGATCAAGGTCGCCTTGTCCGAGAGCGACCTCAGCGTGCCGACCGTGACCGGTATCTGGCCGAACGCCAACTGGTACGAGCGTGAAGTGTGGGACATGTACGGGATCGACTTCCCCGGCCACCCGCACCTGTCGCGCATCATGATGCCGCCGACCTGGGAAGGTCACCCGCTGCGCAAGGACTTCCCGGCCCGGGCCACCGAGTTCGACCCCTTCAGCCTGTCGCTGGCCAAACAACAGCTCGAGGAAGAAGCCGCGCGCTTCAAGCCTGAAGACTGGGGCATGAAGCGTTCGGGCGCCAACGAGGACTACATGTTCCTCAACCTGGGTCCGAACCACCCTTCGGCCCACGGTGCGTTCCGCATCATCCTGCAACTGGACGGCGAAGAAATCGTCGACTGCGTCCCGGACATCGGCTACCACCACCGTGGCGCCGAGAAAATGGCCGAGCGCCAGTCCTGGCACAGCTACATCCCGTACACCGACCGCATCGATTATCTCGGCGGGGTGATGAACAACCTGCCGTACGTGCTCTCGGTCGAGAAGCTGGCCGGGATCAAGGTACCGGAGAAGGTCGACGTCATCCGCATCATGATGGCCGAGTTCTTCCGTATCACCAGCCACCTGCTGTTCCTGGGCACCTACATCCAGGACGTCGGCGCCATGACCCCGGTGTTCTTCACCTTCACCGACCGCCAGAAGGCCTACACGGTGATCGAAGCCATCACCGGTTTCCGCCTGCACCCGGCCTGGTACCGCATCGGTGGCGTCGCCCACGACCTGCCGCGCGGCTGGGAGAAGCTGGTCAAGGACTTCGTCGAATGGATGCCCAAGCGCCTGGACGAATACACCAAGGCTGCCCTGCAGAACAGCATCCTCAAGGGCCGGACCATCGGGGTTGCCGCGTACAACACCAAGGAAGCCCTGGAATGGGGCGTCACCGGTGCCGGCCTGCGTTCCACCGGTTGCGACTTCGACCTGCGCAAGGCACGCCCTTACTCCGGCTACGAGAACTTCGAATTCGAAGTCCCGCTGGCCGCCAACGGTGACGCCTACGACCGCTGCATGGTTCGCGTCGAGGAAATGCGCCAGAGCGTCAAGATCATCGACCAGTGCCTGCGCAACATGCCGGAAGGCCCGTACAAGGCGGATCACCCGCTGACCACGCCGCCGCCCAAGGAGCGCACGCTGCAGCATATCGAGACCTTGATCACGCACTTCCTGCAGGTTTCGTGGGGCCCGGTCATGCCGGCCAACGAGTCCTTCCAGATGATCGAAGCGACCAAGGGCATCAACAGTTATTACCTGACGAGCGACGGCGGCACCATGAGCTACCGTACCCGGATTCGCACCCCAAGCTACCCGCACCTGCAGCAGATCCCTTCGGTGATCAAAGGCAGCATGGTCGCGGACTTGATCGCGTACCTGGGTAGTATCGACTTCGTTATGGCCGACGTGGACCGCTAAGCATGAACAGCACGCTTATCCAGACAGACCGTTTCGCCCTCAGCGAAACCGAGCGCTCGGCCATCGAGCACGAGCTGCATCACTACGAAGACCCGCGCGCGGCGTCGATCGAAGCCTTGAAGATCGTTCAGAAGGAACGTGGCTGGGTGCCTGACGGCGCGCTCTACGCCATCGGCGAGATCCTCGGCATCCCGGCCAGCGATGTCGAGGGCGTCGCCACCTTCTACAGCCAGATCTTCCGCCAGCCGGTGGGCCGCCACATCATTCGCGTCTGCGACAGCATGGTCTGCTACATCGGCGGCCACGAGTCCGTGGTCAGCGAGATCCAGGGCAAGCTGGGCATCGGCCTGGGCCAGACCACCGCCGACGGCCGCTTCACGCTGTTGCCGGTGTGCTGCCTGGGCAACTGCGACAAGGCACCGGCGCTGATGATCGACGACGACACCTTCGGTGACGTCAAGCCTGAAGGCGTCGCCAAACTGCTGGAGGGCTACGTATGACCCTGACTTCCTTCGGGCCCGCCAACCGCATCCAGCGTTCGGCCGAAACCCATCCCCTGACCTGGCGCCTGCGCGACGACGGCGAAGCCGTGTGGCTGGACGAGTACCAGGCCAAGAACGGCTATGCCGCCGCGCGCAAGGCGTTCGCCGACATGGCCGCGGACGACATTGTTCAGACCGTGAAGGACTCCGGCCTCAAGGGCCGCGGTGGTGCGGGCTTCCCCACGGGCGTGAAGTGGGGCCTGATGCCCAAGGACGAATCCATCAATATCCGCTACCTGCTGTGCAACGCGGACGAGATGGAACCCAACACCTGGAAAGACCGCATGCTGATGGAGCAACTGCCCCATCTGCTGATCGAAGGCATGCTGATCAGTGCTCGCGCGCTGAAGACCTACCGCGGCTACATCTTCCTGCGTGGCGAATACACCACCGCCGCCAGGCACCTCAACCGTGCCGTGGAAGAAGCCAAGGCCGCGGGCCTGCTGGGCAAGAACATCCTGGGCAGCGGCTTCGATTTCGAGCTGTTCGTCCACACCGGTGCCGGGCGCTACATCTGCGGTGAAGAAACCGCGCTGATCAACTCCCTGGAAGGCCGCCGCGCCAACCCACGCTCCAAGCCGCCCTTCCCTGCCGCCGTGGGCGTGTGGGGCAAGCCGACCTGCGTGAACAACGTCGAGACGCTGTGCAACGTGCCGGCAATCATTGCCGACGGCGTGGACTGGTACAAATCCCTGGCCCGCGACGGCAGCGAAGACATGGGCACCAAGCTCATGGGCTTCTCCGGCCGAGTCAAGAACCCGGGCCTGTGGGAACTGCCATTCGGCGTCACCGCGCGCGAGCTGTTCGAGGACTACGCCGGCGGCATGCGCGACGGCTACACGCTCAAGTGCTGGCAGCCAGGCGGCGCCGGTACCGGCTTCCTGTTGCCGGAACACCTGGACGCACAAATGTACGCCGGCGGCATCGCCAAGGTGGGCACTCGGATGGGTACCGGCCTGGCCATGGCGGTGGACAACAGCGTCAACATGGTGTCGCTGCTGCGCAACATGGAGCAGTTCTTTGCCCGTGAATCCTGCGGCTTCTGCACCCCTTGCCGTGACGGCCTGCCGTGGAGCGTCAAGCTGCTGATGGCCATCGAGAACGGCCAAGGCCAGCCTGGCGACATCGAGACCCTGCTGGGCCTGGTGGGTTTCCTCGGCCCAGGCAAGACCTTCTGTGCTCACGCACCGGGTGCCGTGGAGCCGTTGGGCAGCGCAATCAAATACTTCCGCCCTGAATTCGAGGCCGGCATCGCGCCAACCCGCGCCGGTGACCTCAATCAGGTGGTCACGCCGACCATGGTCGGCGCGTAACGACGCTTTACCAGGCGAAGGGTCCGTGCCCTTCGCCTTTCGTCCGATGACGCCTTTTCACCGAGGCTGTTTGGATTCGGACGAACGACAAGATTCCATTAGCCACGCCCGCTGACACCGGGCCAACGAAGAACTTTGAACCATGGCCACTATCCACGTAGACGGCAAAGCGCTCGAAGTCGACGGGGCAGACAACCTGTTACAGGCATGTCTGTCGCTGGGCCTCGACATTCCTTATTTCTGCTGGCACCCCGCCCTTGGCAGCGTCGGCGCCTGTCGCCAGTGCGCAGTCAAGCAATACACCGACGAGAACGACACCCGTGGTCGGATCGTCATGTCCTGCATGACCCCCGCCACCGACAACACCTGGATCTCCATCGACGATGAAGAATCCAAGGCGTTTCGCGCCAGCGTCGTCGAATGGCTGATGACCAACCACCCGCACGACTGCCCGGTCTGTGAGGAAGGCGGTCACTGCCACCTGCAAGACATGACGGTGATGACCGGCCACAACGAGCGCCGTTATCGCTTCAAGAAACGCACCCACCAGAACCAGCAACTGGGCCCGTTCATTTCCCACGAGATGAACCGCTGCATCGCCTGCTACCGCTGCGTGCGTTTCTACAAGGACTACGCCGGCGGTACCGACCTGGGCGTGTTCGGCGCCCACGACAACGTGTACTTCGGACGCGTTGAAGACGGCACCCTGGAAAGCGAGTTCTCCGGCAACCTCACCGAGGTCTGCCCGACCGGCGTGTTCACCGACAAGACCCACTCCGAGCGCTACAACCGCAAGTGGGACATGCAGTTCTCGCCGAGCATCTGCCACGGCTGCTCCAGCGGTTGCAACATCTCCCCGGGCGAGCGCTACGGCGAACTGCGTCGCATCGAGAACCGCTACAACGGTTCGGTGAACCAGTACTTCCTCTGTGACCGCGGCCGTTTCGGCTACGGCTACGTCAACCGCACCGACCGTCCGCGCCAACCGCTGCTGGCGGGCGGCACCAAGCTGAGCCTGGACGAAGCACTGGACAAGGCCGCCGACCTGCTGCGCGGCCGCAACATCGTCGGCATCGGTTCGCCACGGGCGAGCCTGGAAAGCAACTACGCGTTGCGTGAACTGGTCGGTGCCGAACATTTCTACAGCGGTATCGAAGCCACCGAGCTGGAGCGCATCCGCATGGTGCTGCAAGTGCTCAAGGACAGCCCGCTGCCCGTGCCGACGATGCGCGACATCGAAGACCACGACGCCGTGTTCGTCCTTGGCGAAGACCTGACCCAGACCGCCGCGCGCATGGCTCTGGCCCTGCGCCAGTCGGTCAAGGGCAAGGCCGAGGACATGGCCGACGCCATGCGTGTGCAGCCTTGGCTCGACGCCGCCGTGAAGAACATCGGTCAGCACGCGCTGAACCCGCTGTTCATCGCCAGCCTCGCCGAAACCAAGCTCGACGACGTCGCCGAAGAATGCGTGCATGCCGCGCCTGACGACCTGGCCCGCATCGGCTTTGCCGTCGCTCACGCCCTGGACGCCAGTGCACCGGCCGTCGAAGGCCTCGACAGCGAAGCCGCCGGACTGGTGCAGCGCATCGCCGACGCCCTGCTGGCCGCCAAGCGTCCGTTGATCATTGCCGGCACGTCCCTGGGTTCCAAGGCGTTGATCGAAGCCGCCGCCAACATCGCCAAGGCCTTGAAGCTGCGCGAGAAGAACGGCTCCATCAGCCTGGTCGTGCCGGAAGCCAACAGCCTTGGCCTGGCCATGCTCGGTGGCGAGTCGGTGGATGCAGCCCTGCAAGCGGTGATCGACGGCAGCGCCGACGCCATCGTGGTGCTGGAAAACGACCTCTACACCCGGACCGACAAGGCCCGTGTGGACGCCGCCCTGAACGCCGCGAAAACCGTGATCGTCGCCGACCACCAGAAGACCGCCACCACCGACCGCGCCCACCTGGTGTTGCCGGCGGCGAGCTTTGCCGAAGGCGACGGCACCCTGGTCAGCCAGGAAGGTCGCGCCCAGCGCTTCTTCCAGGTCTTCGACCCGCAATACCTGGACGCCAGCATCCTGGTCCACGAAGGCTGGCGCTGGCTGCATGCCCTGCGCGCCACCCTGCTGAACCAGCCGATCGACTGGACCCAACTGGACCACGTCACCGCCGCCTGCGCGTCGAGCAGCCCGCAACTGGCTGCCATCGTCGACGCCGCGCCGTCCGCCGCGTTCCGCATCAAGGGCATGAAGCTGGCCCGCGAGCCGCTGCGTTACTCCGGCCGCACGGCCATGCGCGCCAACATCAGCGTGCACGAACCGCGCACCCCGCAAGACCAGGACACCCCATTCGCCTTCTCCATGGAAGGTTACTCGGGCTCCGCCGAACCGCGCTCGCAAGTGCCGTTCGCCTGGTCGCCGGGCTGGAACTCGCCGCAAGCCTGGAACAAGTTCCAGGACGAGGTCGGCGGTCACCTGCGTGCCGGTGACCCGGGCAAGCGCCTGATCGAAAGCCAGGGCGATGGCCTCAGCTGGTTCGCCAGCGTGCCGCGCGCCTTCAACCCGGCACCAGGGACCTGGCAGGTCGTGCCGTTCCATCACCTGTTCGGCAGCGAAGAGAACTCTTCCAAGGCCGCACCGGTGCAGGAGCGCATCCCGGCCGCCTACGTGGCGCTGGCCAAGTCCGAAGCCGATCGCCTGGGCGTCAACGACGGGGCTCTGCTGAGCCTGAACGTGGCGGGCCAGACCCTGCGTCTGCCGCTGCGTATCAATGAAGCGCTGGGCGCCGGCCTGGTGGCGCTGCCCGCCGGCCTGGCCGGCATCCCACCGGCGATATTCGGCAAAACCGTCGACGGTCTGCAGGAGGCAGCGCAATGAGCTGGTTCACCCCTGAAGTGATCGACGTGATCCTGACGGTCCTCAAGGCCATCGTGATCCTGCTGGCCGTGGTGGTCGCAGGTGCACTGTTGAGCTTCGTCGAACGTCGCCTGCTGGGCTGGTGGCAGGACCGCTACGGTCCGAACCGCGTCGGCCCGTTCGGCATGTTCCAGATCGCCGCCGACATGGTGAAAATGTTCTTCAAGGAAGACTGGACCCCACCGTTTGCCGACAAGGTGATCTTCACCCTGGCACCGGTCGTGGCCATGAGCGCCTTGCTGATCGCCTTTGCGATCATCCCGATCACCCCGACCTGGGGCGTGGCGGACCTGAACATCGGCCTGCTGTTCTTCTTCGCCATGGCCGGCCTGTCGGTGTACGCGGTGCTGTTCGCCGGCTGGTCGAGCAACAACAAGTTCGCCCTGCTGGGCAGCCTGCGGGCCTCGGCCCAGACCGTGTCCTACGAAGTGTTCATGGGCCTGGCGCTCATGGGCATCGTGATCCAGGCCGGCTCGTTCAACATGCGTGACATCGTCGAGTACCAGGCGCAGAACCTGTGGTTCATCATTCCGCAGTTCTTCGGCTTCTGTACCTTCTTCATCGCCGGCGTGGCCGTGACTCACCGTCACCCCTTCGACCAGCCGGAAGCGGAACAGGAACTGGCCGACGGTTACCACATTGAATATGCCGGCATGAAATGGGGCATGTTCTTCGTCGGCGAGTACATCGGCATCATCCTGATCTCGGCGCTGCTGGTCACGCTGTTCTTCGGTGGCTGGCACGGTCCGTTCGGCATCCTGCCGCAATTGTCCTTCGTCTGGTTCGCCTTGAAGACCGCGTTCTTCATCATGCTGTTCGTCCTGCTGCGCGCCTCGATCCCGCGCCCACGCTACGACCAGGTGATGGACTTCAGCTGGAAATTCTGCCTGCCGCTGACCCTGATCAACATGCTGGTGACCGCTGCGATCGTTTTAATGAACGCGCCTGCGGCCGCGGTTCAGTGAGGATTTGACCCATGTTCAAATATATTGGCGACATCGTTAAGGGTACCGGTACCCAACTGCGAAGCCTGGTCATGATCTTCGGCCATGGCTTTCGCAAGCGCGACACCCTGCAATACCCCGAAGAGCCGGTCTACCTGGCTCCGCGTTATCGCGGCCGCATCGTCCTGACCCGTGATCCCGACGGCGAAGAGCGTTGCGTGGCGTGCAACCTGTGCGCCGTGGCCTGCCCGGTCGGTTGCATCTCGTTGCAGAAAGCTGAAACCGAAGACGGTCGCTGGTACCCGGACTTCTTCCGCATCAACTTCTCGCGCTGCATTTTCTGCGGCCTCTGCGAGGAAGCGTGCCCGACCACCGCGATCCAGCTCACCCCGGATTTCGAAATGGCCGAGTTCAAACGTCAGGACCTGGTGTACGAGAAAGAAGACTTGCTGATTTCCGGTCCCGGTAAAAACCCTGATTACAACTTCTATCGTGTTGCAGGTATGGCCATTGCCGGTAAGCCCAAAGGCGCCGCGCAGAACGAAGCCGAACCGATCAACGTGAAGAGCTTGCTGCCTTAAGGAAGAAAGATGGAATTCGCTTTCTATTTCGCATCGGGTATCGCGGTGGTGTCCACGCTTCGTGTGGTCACCAACACCAACCCCATCCATGCCCTGCTCTACCTGATCATTTCGCTGATCGCCGTGGCCATGACCTTCTTCGCCCTCGGCGCGCCGTTTGCCGGTGCGCTGGAAGTGATCGCCTACGCCGGCGCCATCATGGTGCTGTTCGTGTTCGTGGTGATGATGCTCAACCTGGGCCCCGCCTCGGTGCAGCAGGAGCGCTCCTGGCTCAAGCCCGGCATCTGGGCAGGGCCGGTGATTCTCGCCGTCCTGCTGCTGGGGGAACTGCTGTACGTGCTGTTCGCCCACCAGAGCGGCCAGGCCATCGGCCACACCACCGTAGGTCCAAAGGCCGTGGGCATCAGCCTGTTCGGCCCATACCTGCTGGTGGTCGAACTCGCCTCGATGCTGCTGCTTGCCGCAGCCGTCACGGCGTTCCATTTGGGCCGTAACGAGGCGAAGGAGTAATCACATGCCTGCTATCCCTCTCGAGCATGGCCTGGCAGTCGCCGGCATCCTGTTCTGTCTCGGCCTGGTCGGCCTGATGGTCCGTCGCAACATCCTGTTCGTGCTGATGAGCCTGGAGGTCATGATGAACGCCTCTGCCCTGGCCTTCATCGTGGCAGGCGCTCGCTGGGCGCAACCGGATGGACAGATCATGTTCATCCTGGTGATCAGCCTGGCAGCCGCCGAGGCCAGTATCGGCCTGGCGATCCTGTTGCAACTGTATCGCCGCTTCCACACGCTCGATATCGACGCTGCCAGTGAGATGCGCGGATGAACATGATCTTTCTGACTTTCGTATTTCCCCTGATCGGTTTCCTGCTGCTGTCGTTCTCCCGGGGACGCCTCTCGGAAAACCTCTCGGCACTGATCGGTGTCGGTTCCATCGGCCTGTCGGCGATTGTCGCTGCCTACGTGATCTGGCAATTCAACGTCGCACCACCTGAAGGCGGGCACTACACCCTGGTGCTGTGGCGCTGGATGGCGGTGGAAGGCTTCACGCCGAACTTCGCCCTGTACATCGACGGCCTGTCGATCACCATGCTCGGCGTCGTGGTTGGCGTGGGTTTCCTGATCCACCTGTTCGCGTCCTGGTACATGCGCGGTGAAGACGGCTACTCGCGTTTCTTCGCCTACACCAACCTGTTCATCGCCAGCATGCTGTTCCTGGTGCTCGGCGATAACCTGTTGTTCCTGTACTTCGGCTGGGAAGGCGTGGGCCTGTGCTCGTACCTGCTGATCGGTTTCTACTACACCAATCGCAACAACGGTAACGCGGCACTCAAGGCGTTCATCGTCACCCGCATCGGCGACGTGTTCATGGCCATCGGCCTGTTCATCCTGTTCCAGCAGCTGGGTACGCTGAATATCCAGGAACTGCTGGTCAAGGCCCCCGAGCACTTCAAGGTCGGCGATTTCTGGATCGTCCTGGCGACCCTGATGCTGCTGGGCGGCGCTGTCGGTAAATCGGCGCAATTGCCGCTGCAAACCTGGTTGGCGGATGCAATGGCCGGCCCTACCCCGGTCTCGGCACTGATCCACGCCGCAACCATGGTGACCGCGGGCGTCTACCTGATCGCCCGTACTCATGGCCTGTTCGCCCTGGCGCCGGACATCCTGCACCTGGTGGGCATCGTCGGCGGCGTGACCCTGGTACTGGCCGGCTTCGCCGCGCTGGTGCAGACCGACATCAAGCGTATCCTCGCCTACTCGACCATGAGCCAGATCGGCTACATGTTCCTGGCCCTGGGCGTCGGTGCCTGGGAAGGCGCGATCTTCCACCTGATGACCCACGCCTTCTTCAAGGCCCTGCTGTTCCTTGCTTCCGGTGCGGTAATCGTTGCCTGCCACCACGAGCAGAACATCTTCAAGATGGGTGGCCTGTGGAAGAAACTGCCGTTGGCCTACGCCAGCTTCATCGTTGGCGGCGCGGCCCTGGCGGCCCTGCCACTGGTCACCGCCGGTTTCTATTCCAAGGACGAGATCCTCTGGGAAGCGTTCGCCAGCGGTAACCAGGGCCTGCTCTATGCCGGCCTGGTGGGTGCGTTCATGACCTCGCTGTACACCTTCCGCCTGATCTTCATCGCGTTCCACGGTGAAGCCAAGACCGAAGCCCACGCCGGCCACGGCATTGCCCACTGGCTGCCATTGTCGGTGCTGATCGTGCTGTCGACCTTCGTCGGCGCCATGATCGCCCCGCCACTGCACGGCGTACTGCCGCAAAGCGTCGGCCATGCCGGCGGCGAAGCCAAGCACAGCCTGGAAATCGCCTCGGGCGCCATCGCCCTGGCCGGGATCCTGCTGGCCGCCCTGCTGTTCCTGGGCAAGCGTCGTTTCGTCACCGCCATCGCCAACAGCGGCCTGGGCCGTGTCCTTTCGGCCTGGTGGTTCGCCGCCTGGGGCTTCGACTGGATCTACGACAAACTGTTCGTCAAGCCATACCTTGCGATCAGCCACATTCTGCGCAAAGACCCGCTCGACCAGACCATTGGCCTGATCCCGCGCATGGCCAAGGGCGGCCACACCGCCCTGAGCCGTACCGAGACCGGTCAACTGCGTTGGTATGCGGCTTCCATGGCGGCTGGCGCCGTGCTGGTTATCGGCGCCATCGTGCTGGTAGCGGTCTGATATGAACCTTGCGAACTTGCGAAAGGAAACGAGCCCGTCATGATTCTGCCCTGGCTAATCCTGATCCCCTTCATCGGCGGCCTGTTGTGCTGGATCGCGGAGCGCTCCAGCTCCACGCTCCCGCGCTGGATTGCGCTGCTGACCATGTCCCTGGAACTCGCGCTCGGCCTCTGGCTGTGGGCGACCGGCGACTTCACATTTGCCCCGGCGCCTGGCGCCGAGCCGACCTGGGCGCTTGAATTCAAGCACCTGTGGATCGCGCGCTTCGGCATCAGCGTGCACCTGGCCCTCGACGGCCTGTCGCTGCTGATGATCCTGCTGACCGGCCTGCTGGGTATCCTCTCGGTGCTCTGCTCCTGGAAAGAGATCCAGCGTCACGTCGGCTTCTTCCACCTGAACCTGATGTGGATCCTGGGCGGTGTCGTCGGCGTGTTCCTGGCGCTGGACCTGTTCATGTTCTTCTTCTTCTGGGAAATGATGCTGGTGCCGATGTACTTCCTCATCGCGCTCTGGGGTCACAGTTCCTCGGACGGCAAGAAGACCCGGATCTACGCGGCGACCAAGTTCTTCATCTTCACCCAGGCGTCCGGCCTGATCATGTTGGTGGCGATCCTTGGCCTGGTGCTGGTCAACTTCAACAACACCGGCGTGATCACCTTCAACTACGCCGACCTGTTGAAAGTGCAGATGTCGCGCACCACCGAGTACGTGCTGATGCTGGGCTTCTTCATCGCGTTCGCGGTGAAGCTGCCGGTGGTGCCATTCCACTCCTGGCTGCCCGACGCCCACGCCCAGGCGCCGACCGCCGGTTCCGTGGACCTGGCCGGTATCTTGCTCAAGACCGCGGCCTACGGCCTGCTGCGCTTTGCCCTGCCGATGTTCCCCAACGCCTCGGCCGAGTTCGCGCCCATCGCCATGACCCTGGGCCTGATCGGGATTTTCTACGGTGCGTTCCTGGCGTTCGCCCAGACCGACATCAAGCGCCTGATCGCCTTCTCCAGCGTCTCGCACATGGGCTTCGTGCTGATCGGTATCTACTCCGGCAGCCAGCTGGCCCTGCAAGGCGCGGTGATCCAGATGCTCGCCCACGGCCTGTCGGCGGCGGCGCTGTTTATCCTCAGCGGCCAGTTGTACGAGCGCCTGCACACCCGCGACATGCGCGAGATGGGCGGCGTCTGGTCGCGCATCGCCTACCTGCCGGCCATCAGTCTGTTCTTCGCGGCCGCCTCCCTGGGCCTGCCGGGGACCGGCAACTTCGTCGGCGAGTTCCTGATCCTGATCGGCTCGTTCGTCAGTGCGCCATGGATCACGGCCATCGCCACGTCCGGCCTGGTGTTCGGTTCGGTCTACTCGCTGATCATGATCCACCGCGCCTACTTCGGTCCGGCCAAGTCGGATGAAGTGCTGCGCGGCATGGACGCTCGCGAACTGATCATGGTGCTTGGCCTTGCGGTGCTGCTGGTATACCTCGGCGTTTCCCCGCAACCGTTCCTCGACACCTCTGCCGCCACGATGCATGGCGTGCAGCAGTGGCTCGGCACCGCCTTCTCTCAACTCGCTTCGGCCCGGTAAGAGCGCTATGGAATTCACGATTCAACACTTTATCGCGCTTGCGCCGCTGTTGATCACCAGCGCCACGATCATCGTGGTGATGCTGGCGATCGCCTGGCGGCGCAATCACTCACAGACCTTCCTGCTGTCGGTGGCGGGGCTGAACCTGGCCCTGCTGTCGATCCTGCCGGCCCTGAAAGTCGCGCCCCTGGTGGTCACGCCGCTGATCCAGATCGACAGCTTCGCCTGCCTGTACATGGCGTTGATCCTGGTCGCCACCCTCGCCTGCGTCACCCTCGCCCACGCCTACCTCGGCGATGGCGGTTCGGGTTACCCGGGCAACCGCGAAGAACTGTACCTGCTGATCCTGATGGCCGCCGCCGGTGGCCTGGTCCTGGTCAGCGCGCAGCACCTGGCCAGCCTGTTCATCGGCCTGGAACTGCTGTCGGTACCGGTCTACGGTCTGGTGGCCTACGCCTTCTTCAACAAGCGCTCCCTGGAAGCCGGCATCAAGTACATGGTGCTGTCGGCGGCCGGCTCCGCGTTCCTGTTGTTCGGCATGGCGCTGCTCTACGCAGAAGCCGGCACCCTGAGCTTCGTCGGTATCGGCCAGGCCCTGGCGGCCACCGGCCTGCCAAGCCCGATCGCGCAACTGGGCCTGGGCATGATGTTGATCGGCCTGGCGTTCAAGCTGTCGCTGGTGCCCTTCCACCTCTGGACCCCGGACGTCTACGAGGGCGCCCCGGCACCGGTGGCGGCGTTCCTGGCCACCGCGTCGAAAGTGGCGGTGTTCGCGGTGATGGTTCGCCTGTTCCAGATCTCCCCGGTGGCCAGCAGCGGCGTGCTGAACGACGTGCTGACGATCATTGCCATCGTGTCGATCCTGTTCGGTAACCTGCTGGCACTGACCCAGAGCAACCTCAAGCGCCTGCTGGGTTACTCGTCCATCGCCCACTTCGGCTACCTGCTGATCGCGTTGATCGCCAGCAAGGGCCTGGCGGTGGAAGCCATTGGCGTGTACCTGGTCACCTACGTCATCACCAGCCTCGGCGCGTTCGGCGTGATCACCCTGATGTCCTCGCCATACAACGGCCGCGACGCCGACGCCCTGTACGAATACCGTGGCCTGTTCTGGCGCCGTCCGTACCTGACCGCCGTACTGACCGTGATGATGCTGTCCCTGGCCGGCATTCCGCTGACCGCCGGCTTCATCGGCAAGTTCTACATCATCGCCACCGGCGTCGAGGCGCACCAATGGTGGCTGGTCGGCTCCCTGGTGCTGGGCAGTGCCATCGGCGTGTTCTACTACCTGCGCGTCATGGTCACCCTGTACCTGATGGAACCGAACCTGCGTCGCCACGACGCCGAGTTGCACTGGGAGCAGAAGGCAGGCGGCGTGATGCTGCTGGCTATCGCCGTACTGGCGTTCTTCCTGGGCGTGTACCCACAACCGTTGCTGACCCTGGTCCAGCAAGCGGGCCTGGTGGGCTGATCGCCTCGGCAGCACCGCTGTGAAAAAACCCGTATCGCGAGATACGGGTTTTTTTATGGCTGGTTCTGAAGAATGACAAATCGTGGCGAGGGAGCAAGCTCCCTCGCCACGGGCCAGGTGTGTCAACAGGAGCTTTTAGCCGCGCGTCAGCGCAAAGTGCAACGAGCTTTTACCCCGGGTCTTGCAGCTTGCACGAAGCCGGAACTTACCACTCATCCAACTCTTTGTTTTACCTGTACTTTTTTATAAGCGCTGGCTGGCATGGCTGATGCAATTTACCCCATACGCGGCGTCGGCGCTTGAAGCCTACCCGCAACCGTGAATTGCCAGGAGCTACTTATGAACGCCATCGACCTTTTGAAAGCCGACCATGAACGCGTGAAAGCGATTCTGACCCAACTGAGCGAATCCACTGATCGCGCCATCAAGAAACGCACCGATCTGTTGGCGAAACTGGAAATGGAAGTGACCATCCACACCCGCCTGGAAGAAGAGATCCTGTATCCGGCTTTCAAGCAAGCGGGTGGCAAGGACGAAGCGGAAATGTATTACGAGGCCAAGGAAGAGCATCGCACCGTCGACTCGCTGGTGCTGCCGGACCTGAAAGCCACCGATCCATCCCAGCCTGAATTCGCCGGTCGGGTGAAGGTGGTCAAGGAACTGCTCGAACACCACATCGAAGAGGAAGAAAAGGAGATGTTCCCCCAGGCCAAGAAAGTCTTGGGCAAGGCCAAGCTGGATGCCTTGGGTGCGGAAATGGAAACCATGAAAGCGCAGTACAAAAAGGAACTGGGCAGCGCCAACCTCGCCGCCTGATCCTTGCCTCGAGTGCTTCAGCCGTCTCCGGACGGCTGAACGTCGTTATGGGGTCCTGTACTAACCGATCCAGCCCCGTGCGTCACGGCTGCATCTGTTCGCGCAGAAACTCCACCAGCGCCTGTACCGGGCGCGAGCCCTGCCGATGTTGCGGGTAAACCGCCGACAGCGTCAGTGGCTCGGTCTCGTAACCCTCCAGCACCCGGGTCAATCGACCGTCCTTCAGTGCATCGCCGAGAATGAAGGTGGGCAGGTAGGTGATGCCCATGCCGGCAATGGCGGCGTCCCGAAGCAGGTCACCATTGTTGGCCCGCATGCGTCCGGTGACATCCAGGGACAAAGGTTTGCCACGTCCTTCGAAGCGCCATTGGACTTGCCGGCTGTGACCATAAGGCAGGCAATCGTGATTGCGCAGGTCTTCAGGTCGCTCGGGCGTACCGCGTTCTGCCAGGTAGGCCGGGCTGGCGCAATACAGCCGCTCGATGCTGGCGATACGCCGGGCAATCAGCGTCGAGTCCTCCAGCACGCCAATGCGCAACGCCAGATCGTAGCCCTCCCCCAGCAGATCCACCGAGCGGTCGCTCAAATCCACTTCGACGCTGACGTCGGGGTAGCGTTGCAGGAACACCGGCAGCAGGCTCCCCAGGTGCGCCACGGCGAACGACAGCGGCGCGCTGAGGCGAATGGTGCCGCGTGGCGCGTCGGTCTGGCCGCTGATGCCCTGCTCCACCTCTTCGATTTCACTGAGCAGGCGCAATGCTGATTCGTAATAACGCTGGCCCAAGGGGGTAATGTCCAGGCGCCGCGTCGAACGATTGAGCAGGCGCACGCCCAGACGCTGCTCCAGCTCCATCAGCTTGCGGCTGACGAACTGCTTGGACAGCCCGAGCTTGTCCGCCGCCGCGGTAAAGCTGCCCGACTCCATGACCTGGACGAAAATGCGCATGTCTTCGAAGGGGTTCATTGGGGATCCGTGGGTGAATAATCAAGAACTTTATAAAGGTGTTCAGGGTGAACTCAACCCTGTGGCGAGGGGATTTATCCCCGCTGGGCTGCGCAGCAGACCTGATTACTGACTCCGGTAAACAGTCTGACACACCAGGTGATCAACTTTGGGGCTGCTACGCAGCCCAACGGGGATAAATCCCCTCGCCACAGGTTTTCGCCAGGCAAAAAGATGCCCGCACGATGGCGGGCATCCGTTTAGCCTGTGAGCTCAGCTTACTTGGCGGTCAGCGCCGAGTAGCTGTTCATCAGGTTGCGGTAGTTCGGAATGCGCTGGGACAACAGGTTGCCCAGGCCTTCGATGTCGTTGCGCCAGTCACGGTGCAGCTCGCAGGCCACCGAGAACCAGTTCATCATTTGCGCGCCAGCGGCGGTCATGCGGACCCAGGCGGCTTGTTGCACGGTTTCGTTAAAGGTGCCCGAAGCGTCGGTGACGACGAACACGTCAAAACCTTCAGCCAGTGCCGACAGGGTCGGGAACGCTACGCAGACGTCGGTCACCACACCGGCGATGATCAGTTGCTTGCGGCCGGTGGCCTTGATCGCCTTGACGAAGTCTTCGTTGTCCCAGGCGTTGATCTGGCCTGGACGCGGGATGTACGGTGCGTCCGGGAACATTTCCTTGAGTTCCGGCACGATCGGGCCGTTCGGACCTTTTTCGAAACTGGTGGTCAGGATGGTCGGCAGTTCGAAGAACTTCGCCAGGTCAGCCAGGGCCAGCACGTTGTTCTTGAACTCGTTGGGCGAAAAGTCCTGGACCAGAGAGATCAGGCCAGTCTGGTGATCGACCAGCAGGACCACAGCGTCGTCTTTGTTCAGGCGGTTGTAGCTGGGAACATTGCTCATGGGATGACTCCTTTGGATGGATGTTACAAGTCCTGTGGGAGCGGGCTTGCTCGCGAATGCGTCGGCACATCCGACGACGTCGCAAGCTGACACACCGCTTTCGCGAGCAAGCCCGCTCCCACAGGGGGATGTTGGTGTTCGTCAGAACGCGAAGCAGGAACAGCCGAACGCGCCCCAGAAGCCTTGGAAATCGCTGACCGGAACGTTCGACAGGCGTGCCCGTTCATGGCTGTGGGCGTGCACCGTGCACGGCCCGCTGCACTGGTGGACTTGCGCCTGCAACGGCGAGCTCGGGCGCCAGTGACCAGGGACCTTGACCACTGGCGACCAGTCCGGCAGCACTGGAACGCTGGCCGGGCCGAGCTTCTCGAAATCGCCGGCGGCGTAGACCACCTTGCCGCCCACCACCGTCAGCACGGACTCGATCCACTTGATGGCTTCTTCCTCGACGCTGAAGAAGTCCGCGCTCAGGGCTGCCACGTCCGCCAGTTGGCCGACCTTGATCTGGCCCTTCTTGCCCTGCTCCGAGGAGAACCAGGCGCTGCCGTGGGTGAACAGTTCCAGGGCGGTCAGGCGCGGCAGACCTTCTTCGTGCAATGCCAGGCCGCCGACGGTGCGGCCGCTGACCATCCAGTACAGCGAGGTCCACGGGTTGTAGCTCGACACCCGGGTGGCGTCGGTGCCGGCGCCGACCGGCACGCCTTCGGCCAGCATGCGCTTGATCGGCGGCGTGGCTTCGGCGGCCTTGGCGCCGTAGCGGTCCACGAAGTACTCACCTTGGAAGGCCATGCGGTCCTGGATGGCGATGCCGCCGCCCAGCGCGCGGACCCGCTCGATGTTCTGCGGGGTAATGGTTTCGGCGTGGTCGAAGAACCACGGCAGGCCGTTGAACGGGATGTCGCGGTTGACCTTCTCGAACACATCGAGCATGCGGCTGATGGACTCGTTGTAGGTGGCGTGCAGGCGGAACGGCCAGCGCTGTTCCACCAGGTGCCGCACCACCGGTTCCAGGTCTTGCTCCATGCTCGCCGGCAGGTCCGGACGCGGTTCGAGGAAGTCCTCGAAGTCGGCCGCCGAGAACACCAGCATTTCGCCGGCGCCGTTATGCCGCAGGAAGTCGTCGCCCTGGTGCAGCTTGACGCTGCCGGTCCAGTTCTTGAAGTCGCTGAGCTCTTCCTTGGGTTTCTGGGTGAACAGGTTGTAGGCGATGCGCACCGTCAACTGCTGTTCCCGGGCCAACTGCTCGATCACGGCGTAATCGTCCGGGTAGTTCTGGAAACCACCGCCGGCATCGATGGCGCTGGTCAGCCCGAGGCGATTGAGTTCACGCATGAACTGGCGGGTGGAGTTGACCTGGTACTCCAGCGGCAACTTCGGTCCCTTGGCCAGGGTCGAGTAGAGGATCATCGCGTTAGGTCGCGCCACCAGCATGCCGGTCGGCTCGCCGTTGCTGTCACGCACGATCTCGCCGCCGGGCGGGTTCGGCGTGTCGCGGGTGTAGCCGGCCACGCGCAGCGCGGCGCGGTTGAGCAAGGCGCGGTCATACAGGTGCAGGACGAACACCGGGGTGTCCGGGGCCGCCTGGTTGAGTTCTTCCAGGGTCGGCATGCGTTTTTCGGCGAACTGGAATTCGTTCCAGCCGCCCACCACACGCACCCATTGAGGCGTCGGCGTGCGGTCGGCCTGGTCCTTGAGCATGCGCAGAGCATCGGCCAGGGACGGCACGCCTTCCCAGCGCAGTTCCAGGTTGTAGTTCAAGCCACCCCGGATCAGGTGCAGGTGCGAGTCATTGAGCCCGGGGATGACGGTGCGGCCCTTGAGGTCGATGACCTGGGTGCCGCTGCCGCGCAGGGCCATGGCTTCGGCGTCGGTGCCCACGGCAACGAATTTGCCCTGGCTGATCGCCACGGCGCTGGCCCGGGGGTTTTCCCGGTCGACGGTGTGGAACTGGCCATTGAACAGAATCAGATCGGCGTTCATAGGGTTTTCCTTCAACGATCAAAAATAGAAATTGTGGCGAGGGGATTTATCCCCGCTGGACTGCGAAGCAGTCCTGAAAGAGCGGCCGCTACGCGACCGAGCGGGGATAAATCCCCTCGCCACAACAGTGCTCGGCGCAACACTCAACAAGCTAAGGCTCCAAATGCTCATGCGCCTTCGAAGCCTCCATCCACGGTGCGAACAGACGGGTCGCCAGCGGCATGCACACGTAGCAGACCGAAAGCACGATGGTCAGGGTGATCAAGAACGTCGCGACCACGTAGTTGGAAAGAATCGCGTGGAGTTGCAGCACGGGCCCCCAGATCAGCGGCACCAGCAAGGTGTGCGGCAGGATCACCAGCAAGGTCACTACGGCCTGCTTCCAGCGCGGTGGCGGTGTGGCGGCGTCCGCCAGCGGGGTGAACCAGAACTCCTTGTGGGACGCGACTTCGGTCTGGTCGCCATCGGCCAGCAACGGCGCCGCCTCTTGCACCAACTCGCTGCGCTCGGGCGAATCCAGCCAGCGCTGCAAGGCCTCGGTGGAACAGAAGCGCAGCACGCAGGTGAACAGCGACAGGCCGTCCTGCTTGCCTCGCACCACGTCCACCCCCAAGTGCCCTGGCCAGCCACCGGCGACGCGCACGATGCGCCGCAGCCAGGCCTCGTAGGCCGCGTCCTGGCCGGCCTTGATCCGGTGCTTGACCACCAGGGTGACGATTTCGTCGACGCCAGGCTTGGCCTTGGGCTCAACGGTTTGCAATTCAGACATGACGAAGCACTCCAACAAAGCGCGTGTTCATCGCCAGGCGGCCAGGGCCGGCGATGAAGACGCTGGTAAATACAATCAGCAGCAACCAACCGAACTGCCCTTCTTCCAGGCTCCACTGCGGGTGCACCACCAGCAGCGCCACGGCCAGCAAAAACAGGATTGGCAGGCAGGCCAGGCGCACCAGCACGCCGGCCATGATCAGCAGCGGGCACACCACTTCGGCGAAGATCGCCAGGATCAGCGTGGGCGCCGCGCCAAGGTGAAACGGGTCTTCGATGCGGGTCAGTTCGGCGCTGTAGTGCAACAGCTTCGGCAACCCATGGACCCACAGCAAAAACAGCGCGCCACTGAGGCGCAGGAACAGCAAGCCCAGATCCTGCATCGGGCGTTCATCGGTGATGTTCATGGGTGGGCTCCGTCCGAATCCGCGTAAGCCGCGGCCGGCAACGGTTGGGACATGTGGGTGGCGATGCGCGAGCGCAGCCAGCGCTCGGCGGGGTCGTTGTCATGCACGCCGCTCCAGACCATCGACAGTTCCGCCGCGTTGATCTCGAACGGTGGGTCCTCGGCCCGCAGCGCGCAGCCTTCGACCAGGGCACAGGCGGCATAGTCGGGCACGGTGGCGATCAGCTCGGTGCCTGCCAGCAAGGCGCGCAAGCCACTGAACTGTGGCACCCCGAGCACCACCTTGCGGGTCCGGCCGATGCGGGCCAGGTCCAGGTCGATGTTGCCGCTCAGGTCGCCCGAAAACGACACCATGGCGTGGGGCCTTGCGCAGTACTCATCCAGGGTCAGTGGCCCTGGGCGATTGTCGCCGCGCAAGACCTTGCAGGGGATGTCCCGCAGCTTCTTGCGCTTGGCATTGGCCGGCAAATCGGTGGTATAGCTGACGCCCACGCTGATTTCGCCACTGCCCAGCAACGACGACATCAGCAGATAGTTGGCCCGACGCACCACCACGATGATGCCCGGCGCTTCTTCACGCAGTTGGCTGAGCAAGGGTGGAAACAGGCCGAACTCGGCATCGTCCGACAGGCCGATGCGAAACACATCGCAACTGGTGGACGGGTCGAACGCCTTGGCCCGGCTGACCGCGCCGGAAATCGTGTCCATGGCCGGTTGCAGTTCCCGCAGAATGGCCAGGGCCCGAGGCGTCGGCTCCATGCCACGACCGTGGCGGATCAGCAACGGGTCGTCGAACAGATCCCGCAGCCGCCCCAACGCCGCGCTCACCGCCGGCTGGCCCATGAACAGCTTCTCGGCGACGCGGGTCAGGTTCTTTTCGAACATCAGCGCCTCGAAGATCACCAGCAGGTTCATGTCGAGACGGCGTAAATCGTTGCGGTTCATCGGGTTATTTGATCCTGTTGAATGGCCAGGGATGGGTGAAGTCCCTGTGGGAGCGAGCTTGCTCGCGAAGGCGTGCCGACCTTCAACATCCTCGTCGACTGACCCTGCGCTTTCGCGAGCAAGCTCGCTCCCACATTAGGTTTTGTGGCTTGCCCCAAGCATCAGGGCAGCCCCCTTCAGCCCCGGATAAACGCCAGCAAATCAGCGTTCAGACGGTCCTTGTGGGTATCGGTCAGGCCATGGGGCGCGCCGGGGTAGACCAGCAACTGAGCGTTCTTGAGCAGCTTGGCGGCGGCGATGCCGGCGGCTTCGATCGGCACCACCTGGTCGTCGTCGCCATGCACCACCAAGGTCGGCACGTCGATGCCGCGCAGGTCGTCGGAAAGGTCGGTTTCCGAGAACGCCTTGATGCAGTCATAGGTGTTCTTGTGCCCGGCGAGCATGCCTTGCATCCAGAACCAGTCGATCATGCCCTGGGAGACTTTGGCGCCCGGACGGTTGGCGCCAAAAAACGCGCTGGCCACATCCTTGTATAGCTGAGAACGGTCGGCCAGGGAGGCCTGGCGGAAGCCGTCGAACACCTCGATGGGCAAGCCGCCCGGGTTGGACGCGGTCTTGAGCATCAGCGGGGTCACCGCCGAGATCAGGCCGAGCTTGGCGACGCGCGCGGCACCGTGGCGACCGATGTAGCGCGTCACTTCGCCACCGCCGGTGGAGAAGCCCAGCAACACCGCGTCCTTCAGGTCCAGTCGCTCGATCAGCTCGGCCAGGTCGTCAGCGTAGGTGTCCATGTCGTTGCCGTCCCAAGGCTGGCTGGAGCGCCCGTGCCCACGGCGGTCGTGAGCGATCACCCGGTAGCCGTTGGAAGCCAGGAACATCATCTGCGCTTCCCAACTGTCCGAGTTCAATGGCCAGCCGTGGCTGAACACCACCGGTTGTCCACTGCCCCAATCCTTGTAGTAGAGCTCGGTGCCGTCGCGGGTGATGAAGGTACTCATGCCATGATTCCTTGAGGTGAGTGAATGGCTTCATGGTCTGGTCAGCAGGGGTGTGAGCGTGAGTTAAACGTTGTTAATTTTTTGTCGGAGCAAGACCCTCCCGCGATGAGGGTGTGACGTTTCCTGGGGGCCGAAGCGGCTTCATCACGAACAAGCTTTTGCGCCTGCAAGGCTCTAAACCGTTGCACTTGCCGACAAACCTGAGGAACATGCTCAGGTATACCCGCCCTGCACCGGGACAGAATATCGAGCGCATGATGAGTCAATCCCCCAGCCTGCCCGTCGACCAGACGGTGCATTTCGGCCCTTACCGGGTCCACCCTAGACAGCGCCTGGTGATGGAAGCCGGGCAACCGTTGCGCCTGGGACGACGGGCGGTGGATATCCTGCTGGTACTGCTCGAACACGCCGGGCAGGTGGTGAGCAAACAACAACTGATCGCCCGCGTCTGGCCCAAGAGCGTTGTCGAAGACACCAACCTGCGGGTGCACGTCGCGGCGCTGCGCAAGGCCCTGGGCGACGGCCAGGCTGGCCAGCGCTACATCATCACCGTGGCGCAGCGCGGCTACAGCTTCGTGGCCCCCGTGTCATTGGCCCCTCTCGAACCACCGGCGCCCACGCCCCACCCTGCCCTGGCGCACAACCTGCCGCTGCGGCACACGCGGATGATCGGACGCCACGCCCTGCTGGAAAACCTGGTGGCGCAACTGCCACGCAAACGCTTCATCACCCTGGTGGGCACCGGCGGCATCGGCAAGACCACCGTTGCCCTGCGGGTCGCCGAACGGCTGATCGGCCGCTACCGTGATGGCACCTACCTGCTGGACCTGGCCCCACTGAACGACCCGGCCATGATCGCGCCCAACCTGGCGGCGCTGCTGGACCTGCCGTTGCAGGACGGCGACCCGCTGGAGACCATCACCCGGCAACTCAAGGAACGGCACCTGCTGCTGGTCATCGACAACTGCGAACACCTGATCGACGCCGTCGCCCAGCTCAGCGAAACCTTGCTGCGCGGCGCCCCGCATCTGCACATCCTCGCCACCAGCCGCGAAGACCTGCGTGCCGAAGGCGAACACGTCCAGCGCCTGGATGCCCTGGCGTTCCCACCGCCGGAAATGCCCATCGAAGGCTTCCCGGCCCTGGCGTACCCGGCCTTGCAGTTGTTCGCCGAGCGCGCGATGGCCAGCCGCGACGACTTCGAGCTGACCGACGCCGACGTGCCGCTGGTGGTGGACATCTGCCGGCGGCTGGACGGCATTCCCCTGGCCATCGAACTGGCCGCCGCGCAGATCAGCCGCTTTACCGTGCAACAGCTGCACCGGCAACTGCTGGACAGTCTGGCCTTGCTTCACAACAGCGGCGATGCCGCCCCCCGTCAGCAGACCTTGCGCGCCACGCTGGACTGGAGCTTCGCCCTGCTCACCCCTTGCGAGCAAACCTGCCTGCGACGGCTGGCGGTGTTCATGGGCAGTTTCAACCTAGTCTCGGCGGCGGCGGTGATCGTCGGCCAGCAGGTGGCGCCCGAACAGGTGCTGGTGTCCGTCAGCCAGTTGGTGGCCAAGTCATTGCTCAACGTCGAGATCGGCGACGAAGAAGTGCGCTACCGCCTGCTGGACACCACGCGCAGTTATGCCCTGGAAAAACTCACCGATGCCGGAGAACTGTCCGCGAGCCGGGAACGTCACGCCGAGCGCTGCCTGACGCTGATGGAACAGGCCGAAGACGATTGGCAGACCACCCCGACGCGACTGTGGATCGGCCGTTACGCGGCCTATCGCGACGACATTCGCGCGGCGCTCGATTGGGGGTTGGGCGCGCAGGGTGTGCGGGCCGTGGCGATCCGCCTGACCGCCCGAACCTTGCCGCTCTGGCAGGAGTTGTCCTTGCTCAAGGAGCATGGCCTCTACGTCAGCAAGGCGCTGGCCTTGCTGCGGGCCACGCCCACGCCATGTCCGAAGCTGACCCTTGCCCTGGAACTGGCGCACGGCAGCTACCGTTACCACACCGAAGGCGGCACCCCGGCCACCATCAATGCCTTCATCACGGCGCGCCGGCTGGCCCGGCAAAGCCAGGACCTGGCCGGCGAATTGCGGGCGGTGTCCGGCCACATGGCGGTCAACCTCAGTTGCGGCAATTACCGCCAGGCGCTGGAGCAGAGCCAGGATTTCGACCGGCTGGGGCCTCAGGGCGACCCGATCCTGTCCCTCAGCGCCCAGCGCCTGCGTGTCCTGGCGCTGCACTTCGCCGGGAACCAGGCCGTGGCCCGCCGCGACGCCGAGCAGGTGATCCAGCGCATGGCCCAGAGCGGGCATCTGAGCCGTTTCACCCACGGTTTCGGCGTGCAGTACGACCAGAGCGTGGCATCGCTGACCATTCTGGCGCGCATCCTGTGGCTACAGGGCTTCGCCGAGAAAGCCCAGCGGACCGCCGACCTGGCGTTGCAGATTGCCTTGCAGATCAACCATGGCACCTCGATCTGCTACACCCTGGCGCTGGCCAGTTGCGTGATCGCCCGCTACAACGGCGATCACGCAACCGCCCAGGACAGGCTCGACCTGTTGCAGCACCAGACGAAAAAGCACTTCGTGATGTTCTTCCACGACTGGGCCCGGCATTACGTCCGCGCTTTCGATAACCCGCCGCCGGACATCGACTCGACCAGCGCGCGGTTGGTCCAGGACATCGTCACCACCCTGCGCGCCGATTGCGTCACCCCGGCACAACTGGAACGCGCCCACAGCGGCGCGGCGGGCTGGTGTGCGGCGGAGATCCTTCGGGCCGACGCGCAAACCCTGCTGGCACGCAACGACCCCGCGCTGGAGGCGCGTGCCGAAGAACAATTGCTCAAATCACTGGCGGTGGCCCGGCGAGACAACGCCCTGGCCTGGGAACTGCGCAGCGCCACGACCCTGGCGCGGCTGTGGCAACGTCGGGGCCAGGACCTGGACGCACACGGGTTACTCGGCCCGGTCTATCGGCGCTTCACCGAAGGCTTCGACACCCCCGACCTAATGGAGGCCGACGCGCTGCTCCAGGCCTTGTCGGGGCGGTGCGGGCCTTGAATGCAAGGGTTTGACGGCGTCCTGCAAGAGGTAGCGCCGGTGGTACAACGACCACTGGCCGCTGCGCCGGAGCTTTTCCAGGGCATAGGCGCGCGTGGTATTGAGCCAGAAAAACCGGACGCCATTGGCACAGGCCTCGACCATCACCAGGGACTGGCTGGCCAGGCGTGACAGCAACCACGGCAGTTGATCCACGCCCAGCTCCGGGCAACTGATGACCGCCATCGCCGCCTTCAGGGTAAAGGGCCGCTCAAACACCGCCAGCCGTTGGAACACCCGTTGCTCGGCGGCGCTCAGGCGTTCGAAACTCCAATCCAGCATCGCCTCCAGGCTTTGATGCCGGGCCACCGCGGTACGCCGCCCGTGGCTCAACAACGACAGCCCCTGCTCCAGTTGCTCCAGCACGCCGGCCACGCCCAGCACCCCGACCTGGGCCGCCGCGAGTTCCAGCGCCAGCGGCAAGCCGTCCAGGCGCTGGCAGATTTGCGCGATCGCCACCAGGTCGCGGTCGGTGGCGGCGAACCCTTGCTGCCGGGCGCCAACCCGTTCGATCAGCAGCTGCGTGGCCGGGCTCGCCAACAGTTGCGGCTCAAGTTCAAGGGGCGACACCCGTGCCAGGCCTGGCAACTGCACGGTGCATTCATCGACCATGTTCAAGGCTTCGCGGCTGCTCAACAGCAATGTCACACCGGGCGCCGAGGCGCCCACCCTCAGCGCCAGCTCCCGACAGGCCTGCAACAGATGCTCGCAGCCATCGAGCACCAGCAACAGGCGCCGGGCTTGCAGTTGCCGGATCAGGGCGTCGGGCGCGAGCCCCAGGGCCTGCGCCACGTGTGCCTGCAACTGGTACGGCTCGGTGAGGGTGGCCAGGTCGACAAACCAGGCGCCGTCGGCAAAATGCTCCAGCAACAGCTCCGCCACCCGCAGCACCACGGTGGTCTTGCCGACGCCACCCGGGCCGGTCACGGTGGTCAGGCGCTGACGGGGCACGTCGGCCAGCAACCGCCCCAGCACTTTATCGCGACCGATCACCGGGCTCAGCCGGGCCGGCAGGTTGTGTCGTTCAAGGTCGGTCGTCGGGGCCAGGGAGGCGGCAAGGCAATAGCCTTGCCGGGGATCGTTGAGAATGTACTGGCAGCCGTCCTGCCCGTCGCCAAAGGCTCGGCGCAGGGCCGCGATGTGCACCCGCAGGTTGATTTCCTCGACGACGCTGTCCGGCCAGACGCGGGTCAACAAGGCTTGCTTGCTGACGTAGGCGCCGGCGTGCTCCACCAGCACCTGGAAAATGTCCAGGGCCCGCCCCCCCAGCACAAGCGGTTCGCCATCGCGGGTCACCAGGCGTTGCTGGGGGTAGAAGACAAACGGACCGAAGCCCACCGCCGCTTCGGTATCGGGTGTGACGAGACTGTTCATGAGCAATCAAGCGCCGGATCACCGCGGCGGGCATGACGTCGCGAATCAACGAACGCGTCTGCCCCGGCTCCTGCACATCCTTTCCAGAGGGTGTGCCGTTATCTTGGCAGCCATCGTTTGCAGAACAATGCTGGCACAGGACGCACCACGGACATGACGATGCCCTGGACGGACATCTTCGGCTCAACTGAACTGTTGGCGGTACTGGACGGGGGTCAGGCCGAGCTTTTCACTGAACAGCGAGCGCATGTGCCGGACACTGCCGAAGCCGCTGCGAAAGGCCACGGTCTTGAGCGGCAGGTCGGTGCTTTCGAGCAACTGGCGGGCCCGGTCAATGCGCGCGCCTTGCAGGAACTCCATCGGGGTCATCTTCACTTCACGAGCGAACAGCCGGGCGAAATGCCGCGAGCTCATGGAGGCCAGCGCCGCCATGCGCTCGATGGTGAACGGTTCCTCCAGATGTTCCATGACATGGTTCTGCACCCGGGTAATGGCCGATTCCTGCGCCGCCACCGCGGCCACCAGCGGACTGAACTGCGCCTGGCCGCCCTGGCGCTTCATCACCACCAACAACACCTTGGCCACGTCCAGCGCCACTTTGCGGCCGTGATCCTGGGCAACGATGGACAGCGCCAGGTCGATACCGGCGGTGACGCCACCGGACGTGATCAGGCGCCGGTCCTGCAGGAAGATTTTGTCGGTCTCCACCAGCGCCTTGGGGAAACGCTGGATCAGCCGCTCGGTGTAGTGCCAGTGGGTGGTGACGCGGTAACCGTCAAGCAACCCGGCCTCGCCCAGTACAAAGGCGCCGGTGCAAATCGAGCCGTAGCGCGTGGCCCGCTGCGCGGCGGCCTTCAGCCAGATATGCAGCCCCGGGTGCCGGTCGTTGTAGGCGCCCGGCCCGCCCGGCACCAGCAACACGTCGTAGGCGGCCCACGCCTGGTCGATGTGGATGTCGGCCTGCACGGTCACGCCGTTGGAAGCGCGCATCGGGCCGCGCTCGGTGCCCAGGGTCAACAGTTGATAATGGTTATCCGCGTCGAGGTACCGATTGGCAATCGAAAACACTTCCAGCGGCCCGGCCATGTCGAGCAACAAGAAATCGGGGAACAGCACCATTGCAACGGTTTTCATCAGTAGAAACGCCAGGAAATCAGAGAGACACAGTAAACGTTCAAGCCCACGAGGTCGGTGGAGGGGCATTATGACGAAGCCAAGCGCCGGGGGCGAGCTGACTATTGTCCACTCAAAAGAGACAGTATTTCGTTTTTCATCTACTTATTGAAGATTACGATAACCATTAATCTTCTTCTGAACCCGGCGAACGGCCCAGCCGCCGCCCACAGACATCAGGAGAATCCATCATGCTGACCCTTCGCAAAGCTTCGGATCGCGGCATCGCCCGCCACGGCTGGCTGACCTCGTTCCACACCTTTTCTTTCGCCAACTACCGGGACCTCAACCAACAGGGCTTCTCCGACCTGCTGGTCATCAATGATGACCGCGTCGCCGCTGCCAAAGGTTTCGGCCAGCATCCCCATCGGGACATGGAGATTTTCTCCTACGTGCTCGAAGGCGCGCTGGAACACAAGGACACCCTGGGCACAGGCTCGGTGATCCGCCCCGGCGACGTACAGTTGATGAGTGCCGGCAGCGGCGTGGCCCACAGTGAGTTCAACCACAGCGCGGACGAACTGGTGCACTTCCTGCAAATCTGGATCGTGCCCAATGTCAGCGGCGCCAAGCCACGCTACCAACAGGAGCACTTCAGCGCCGAGCAGAAACGCGGTCGCCTGCAACTGATCATCTCCCCGGACGGCGCCGACGGCTCGCTCGAGGTGCGCCAGGATGCACGGGTCTATGCCGGGCTGTTCGACGGCAACGAAAGCGCCACCCTGACCTTGGCACCGGACCGTTACGCCTATGTGCACGTCGCCCGGGGCTCGGTCGAACTCAATGGCCAGTCACTGCAGGAAGGCGACGGCGTGCGAGTCCGCGAGGAACAGGTGCTGACATTGAGCAACGGCGTGGATTCGGAAGTGCTGGTGTTCGACCTGCAACCGCGGGAACTGCCGCAAATGCCATGAGCCGCGACAGGGCTCCGGGCATGACCGAGGCAACGTTCAAGCGACCGCAATACCCCACAAGGCGCAGGCCTCGTCCGACAAGACGAGGCCTCGGCGCATCCCCCACCCACAGCGCTTACTTGCGCGCGAACGTCGAACGGTAGCTGCCCGGCGGCACGCCGAAGAAGTCCCGGAAGCGTCGTTGGAAATGCGGCGAACTGACGAACCCCGTTGCCACGGCGATTTCCGTCACCGAGCGATTGGTCTGCTGGATGAGCTGGCGGGCGCGGGTCAGGCGCAGCTCCAGGTAGTAACGCGTCGGGGTCGCCCCGAGAAAACTGCAGAAACGCCGCTCCAGCTGGCGCTTGGAAATCTTCACGCAGGCCGCCAGCTCATCGATCGTCAGCGGTTCCTCGACGTTTTGCCACATCAATTCCAAGGCCAACTTGAGGCTTTCCGGCAGCGTTGGGTCGGTCTCGACGAACACCGGCGGCAGGTCCGACGCATCGCCCGATTCATCACAGCGCAGGATTTCCTCGATCGCGCCCACCAGCGCCTCGCCGCCCGTCTGGCGGATCAACTGGAGCATCATGCGCAACGAACTGTTGGCCCCGGCGCAGCTGACGCGTCCGCGGTCCAGGACATAGGCACGGCTGGACACTTTCACGTTGGGGAACACTTCGGCCATCATCGCCCGGCTTTCCGGGTGGACGGCGCACTCAAACCCTTCCAGCAGGCCGGCGTCGGCGACAAAGAACACACCGTTCCACAGCCCGCCCATGATCGCCCCGGCCGTGGCATTGGCGCGCAGCTTGCGGCGCAGCAACGGATGACCTTGCAGTTTCACGCGAAAACCGCCGGCGACGATCATCACGTCCTGGTTTTCCGGCATCTGTGCCAGCTCGATGTCGGTCGAGATGACAATTCCCAGGTCACTCGTCACCTGCCCACCCGAGACGCCCACCGTCAGCACCTCATAGAGGGGCTTGTCGCTCATCAGGTTGGCGGTCACCAGCGCATCGACCGCGCCGGTGAAAGACATCATCGAGAAATTGTCCATCAATACAAACGCGACGCGAATGGGCGCTTGGCTGGCCGGGGTCGCCCCCTGGGGTCGATAAGCCATGTTCTTGTTTTTAAGTACGCTCTCGAATGCGCTTGGCATAGGGCCTCGTGAATACAGAAGACGATCAGGACTTGCTTCACTTTTGCGTTCGCGCAAAGGTGGCAGGGCCATCCGCGCTATTTTCCAGCCTGGCCGCGTTCGCTGCAATCACCTTGCTGCGCGGCGCAGCGGCCGGTCCAAATTACGCTGAATGGTCTCAAGTGCCTACGACTTTGGTCGATATACCGGGTGTGGGCATGGGCGCTTTTCCCTTTCCAGAAACTCGCAACGCCAACCGCTATCGTTTCCGCCGTTCCAACATCAAAAATATTCCGCGGGAGAAGTCATGAATATCAAGCAAAAGCTGACATGGGCGTTCGCGACCATTGCCTGCCTCCCGGTTATCCTGGTGGCGGTGCTCGTCGTATTGAACCTGCGAGACGCGGCAAAGACCAACTTCCTGGACAGCAGCGGCCGCGAGATCCGCCAGATCGACAACGGGATGAAGATGTTCTTCGACGGCATCAGCCAGAACGTCGAGTTCTTCGCCAAGGATCCGCGGATTGTCTCGGCCAAGGGATTGAAGAACTATTCGAGCGCCGACGCCGCACAAATTCCCCTGACGGAAACCAACCAGCAGTTGCTGGCGATCTTCGACGGCTTCGCCAAGTCCCATCCGACCACCGCGTACCTTTCCCTGGGCCAGAATGACGGCGGCTACGCCAGCTGGCCTGACGACGCCAAGTTGTCCAACTACGACCCGCGCGTGCGCCCCTGGTACAAGGCTGCCCTGGCCTCGCCCGGCACCACCACCCGCACCGACGCCTACTATTGGGCGCCGGACGACGTGACACTGATCTGCACGGTCCACACCGTCACCGACGCCAACGGCAAGGTCATCGGCGTTGTCGGCCTGGACGTGTCGCTCAAGCAACTGACCGAACTGGTCAAGGCCATCAAGCTGGGCGACAGCGGTTACCTGATGCTGATCGAGGGCAACGGCAACGTCCTGGTGGATGCCAGTGACGCCAAGCACAACTTCAAGCCCCTCGCCGACCTCGGCCCCAACTATGCCGAACTGGCCAAGAGCGGCGACGGCGTGACCCAGATCGAGATCGACGGCGTGCCCTACATGGCCAACGTGGTCAGCTCCAAGGGCCTGGGCTGGCGCTTCATCGGCCTGATCAAGCGCGACGAAGTGATGGCCGAGGCGTCGAGCCTGACGTGGCTGATCGCAGTGATTGCCGCCGTACTGGCCGCGGTGTTCGCGGTGGTCGGGGCGAGCTTTGCCAGCGTGATCGTGCGTCCGATCCGCGGCGTGGCCAACGGCCTGCAGGAAATCGCCGAAGGTGAAGGCGACCTGACCCGTCAGCTCAGCGTGCAAGGCAAGGACGAAACCGCCACCCTGGCGAGCTGGTTCAACCAGTTCCTGGGCATGATCGCCCAGCTGGTGCAACGCATCGGCAGTGCGTCGTCCGATCTGCAGAGCGCCGCCGCCGATACCAGCGATGTCGCCCAGAACATGAACGAAGCCGCCGGGCGCCAGCGCCAGGCCGTGGAACTGGTGAGCACCGCGTTCAACGAAATGGTCGCCACCGCCAACGAAGTGGCGCGCTCGTGCAGCGAAGCCGCCTCCAGTGCCGACACCGGCTACCGTGACGTACACGACGGCCAGCATCACATCGGCGAAGCCACCGGCAGCGTGTTGAAACTGAGCGAGGACCTGCAGAAGTCGACCCAGACCATGCAGGCCCTGGAGCAGGACAGCAAGAACATCAACACCATCCTCGACACCATCCGCTCGATTGCCGAACAGACCAACCTGTTGGCCCTCAACGCCGCCATCGAAGCCGCGCGCGCCGGCGACCAGGGCCGCGGGTTCGCCGTGGTGGCCGATGAAGTACGGGCACTGGCACGGCGCACCGCCGACTCCACCGGCGAAATCGACAGCCTGCTGGGCAACCTGGCCCGACGGACCCAGGAAGTGACGCAGCAGATGCAGAGCAGCCTGCAAGTGTCGCAAACCAGTGTCGAGCGCATCCAGCAGGCCCGCGACAGTTTCGACAAGATCCGCCACTCGGTGGACTCGATTCGCGACCAGAACACCCAGATCGCCACGGCCGCCGAGGAACAGCATCAGGTGGCGGAAGACATCAACCGGCACATCGCGCAGATCCATGCCGACGCCCAGTTGGTCGAGGAATTCGCCCACTCGGCACAAACCGGTTCGGGCCGCCTGACGGACATTTCCGGGCAGCTCAAGGGGCTGGTGGGACGCTTCAAGTTCTAAGCATTGGCCCCGAGGGAGCCAGGGACGGCTCCGGGGTCAGACTGTCTAATGCATCGCCTGATCGATCAATCGTCATCAGCGACGATGCTCCTGCAAAAACTGCCAACGAAACCGGTGCCCCTCACCGTCCATCACGGGCACCGGCCCGCCCCATCACTCAACGCCGGCGATCATTGCTGGCCCGTTGTCGCGGACGCCGTCTGGTTGCCGAACATGGCTTCGAAACGCGGCTTGTTCGCGGCGTAGTACTCGGCAACCACTTTGTCAGCCGAGCTGTCGCGGGCGCTGGCCATCAACTTCTCAAGATCAGCCTGGGGAATCTTGAAATTGGCGAAAAACCGCGCGACGTCAGGGTGCTGCGCGCTGAAGCCTTTGCGGGCAACGGCGTGGATCTGCTCGGCGCCGCCGAAGATCTGCTTGGGATCATCGAGGTAGCGCAGCGACCATTTGGAGAACATCCAATGGGGGCTCCAGGCGTTGATCAGTGACCACCGGTCACGCTTGAGGTTGCGGTCCAGCTCGCTCAGCATGCCGGACTCCGAGGACGCGACCATCTTGTAGCCATCGAGCTTGTAGGCCTGGATGGCTTTCTCGGTGAGCTTGTACTGCCCATTGCCCACTTCGGAGGTGAGGATCTTGCCGCCGAGTTTCTCCCGCACCTCAGGCTTGTTGAGGTCTTCGACGCTGGCCAGCTCGCTGGTGGGAACGGACGTCGGCACCGCCATGCCGATCCGCCCTTCATACAACCAGCCCAGGTCTTCGAGCTTGTCCTGGTACTTGTCATAGAACGACTTGTGCGTGTTTGGCAGCCAGACCATCGGAATCAGGTCGATGCTGCCGTTGGCGAGTGCCTGGAACTGAATGCCGATATCGGCCAGGACCAGCTTGACCGGTTGCTTGAGATGGTCTCGCAGGGCCGTGTCTGCCAGTTTCACGGCGATTTCCGTATCCGACCAATTCACCCACCCGATCCGGATAGGCGTGGGTTCCTCGGCTTGTGCAACCAGGCAACTGGAGGCCATCGCCAGGCCGGCGAGCCAGCCGATACAGCTTCTACTGGATAACGTGATCATGGTGCGTCTCCGCGTCTGTATTAATGGTTATTGGCAGGGCAGTAGAAAAAATTTCAAGCCGATAGTAATCCCGGCCTTGGGGTTGGGCAAGGGAAATGTACACCAGTGTCACAACCGTTGACACAGGTGAACATTGCACATACCGTCATGTCAAAACCCAGCCTGATGTTCTGTTCCCGGAGCGCAACACCATGTCCAGCGATCCCTTGCTGCAGCCCTACCAGATCAAACACCTGACCCTCAGAAACCGGATCATGACCACCTCCCATGAGCCGGCTTACCCAGTCGACGGCATGCCGAAAGACCTGTATCGGGCCTATCACGTCGAACGTGCCAAGGCCGGCGTGGCATTGACCATGACCGCCGGGTCCGCCGCGGTATCGCGGGACAGCCCGCCGGTGTTCAACAACGTGCTGGCGTACAAGGACGAAGTGGTCAAATGGATGAAGGACCTGACCGACGAGTGCCACGAGCATGGCGCGGCGGTGATGATTCAACTGACCCACCTGGGGCGGCGCACACGCTGGGACAAGGCCGACTGGCTGCCGGTGGTCTCGCCCTCGCATCGCCGCGAGGCCTCGCACCGGGCCTTCCCGAAAAAGCTGGAAGACTGGGACATCGATCGCATCATCAAGGACTACGTCGACGCCGCCGAACGCATGAAGGCGGCCGGACTCGATGGCTTGGAACTGCAGGCCTACGGTCATCTCATGGACCAGTTCTGGTCGCCCCTGACCAACGACCTCGATGGCCCCTACGGCGGTTCGTTGGAGAACCGCTTGCGCTTTACCTTCGATATCCTGCGCGGCATCCGCCAACGCTGCGGCGAAGACTTCCTGCTGGGGATTCGCTACACCGGCGATGAAGACCTGCCCGGCGGTTTCGGGGCCAGCGACGGCCTGCGGATCTCCCATATGCTCAAGGACAGCGGCCTGGTCGACTTCCTCAACGTCGTTCGCGGGCACATCGACACCGACGCCGGCCTCACCGATGTAATCCCGATCCAGGGCATGCGCAATTCCCCGCACCTGGACTTTGCCGGCGAGATCCGCTCGGCCACCGGTTTCCCGACCTTCCACGCCGCCAAGATTCCCGACGTCGCCACGGCACGCCACGCCATCGCCTCCGGCAAGGTGGACATGATCGGCATGACCCGCGCGCACATGACCGATCCGCACATCGTGCGCAAGATCATTGAAAAACGCGAAGAGGACATCCGCCCCTGCGTGGGCGCGAACTACTGCCTGGACCGCATCTACCAGGGGGGCGCGGCGTATTGCATCCACAACGCCGCCACCGGGCGCGAAACCACCATGCCCCACGAGATTTCCAAGGCGCCGCTCAAGCGCAAGGTGGTGGTGATCGGCACCGGCCCGGCAGGCCTGGAAGCGGCACGGGTGGCCGGTGAACGCGGGCATGCCGTCACGGTGTTCGAGGTGGCGGACCAACCCGGCGGGCAGGTCCGCCTGACGGCCCTCAGCGAACGCCGCCGCGAGATGATCAGCATCATCGAATGGCGCATGGCGCAATGCGAACGCTTGGGCGTCAAGTTCCACTTCAACACCTGGGCCGAGGCCGAGACGGTATTGGCCGAGGAACCGGACGTGGTGATCGTCGCCACCGGCGGCCTGCCCCACACCGAGGTGCTCAAGCACGGCAATGAACTGGTGGTGTCGACCTGGGACATCATTTGCGGCGACGTCAAACCCGGCAGGAACGTGCTGATCTTCGACGACGCGGGCGACCACGCCGCGCTGCAGGCGGCCGAAGTCATCGCCAGCAGCGGCGCGAAACTGGAGATCGTCACACCGGACCGGTCATTCGCCCCGGAAGTGATGGCGATGAACCTGGTGCCCTACATGCGCAGCCTGCAAGACCTGAACGTCACCTTTACCGTCACCTACCGGGTCGACACCGTCGAGCAACGCGACGGGCAACTGGTGGCCACCTTCGGCAGCGATTATGGCCAGGTACACAAGCAGCGCGTGGTCGATCAGGTGGTGATCAACCACGGCACCCTTCCCCTCGATGATCTGTACTTCGAATTGCGCCCTTACTCGCGCAACAACGGTGCGGTCGAGCAGCAGGATCTGATCGCCGGCAAGCCCCAGAACATCGTGACCCACCCGGAAGGCCGCTTCCAACTGTTCCGCATCGGCGATGCCGTGTCGGCACGCAATACCCACGCGGCCATCTATGATGCACTGCGCTTGCTCAAGGACATTTGAGGTCTTGCCCCCCTGTGGCGAGGGCTCTTGCCACAGGGGTTATCCGTCTCAGCCGTGAAGCCCTTTGCGAGCCACCGCCGCCCCGGCCTGCAAGGCTTGGCCGAGGTGTTCTTCGAAGCGGCTGTCGGCCATTGACTGCAACGCCGCGGCCGTGACGCCCCGATAGGCCACCAAGGCCTCGATCATTTGCTGCGCGTCATGGGTTTGCAGCAGTTGGCTGCTATTGACCACCACGTTCCTGGCGGCCAATTGCGCGATATCGGCAGGCAGGCCGGCGGCCATTGCCTGGTTGGCCAGCGCGGTCATCAGCAAGGCCGGAAAAGCCGGGCCGGTGCCCGACAGCGCAGACAGGTAGTCGATGAACCCCTCCTCCCGGACCTCTGCCGCCGTGCCCACGGATTCGAACAGTTGCTGCACCAGCTCTCGCGTCGCGGTGTCCACCGTCCCCGAACAGAACCAGGGCGTAAAGGACTGCCGGATTTCCACCGCCGCGTTGGGCATCGCCCGCACCACCGCCGAAGCCGAGGTCTGCGTGGCAATCGCCTGCGCGGTGATCCCGGCCATCAACGAAATGACGATCTTGCCTGTCGCATCGATGTCCAGGCTGGCGAAATGCTCGGGTCGCACGGCAATGATCACCACATCGCTGCGCGCCACCAAGGCCTGGTTGTCCGTGACCAGGCACACACCTTGCCCGGCCAGCGGATAACTGCCCGAGCGGTTGGAGAGCACCAGGTTAGCGGCCGGCAGCCGCGCAGTGGCCAGCAACGCGTGGGCGATTGCCCCGCCCAGCCAGCCGGTTCCGCCGATGATGCCCAGGGTCTTACTGATCATCACCCGCCCCTTCCTCGAACGTCTCTGCCAAGGGCACGAAGACCCCCGGTTCTTTTTCGGCGTAGCCGAACTTCCCATAGAAACGATCCAGCTCGCGCTGCTTGGGCACCTTGCCGGTGAAGATGCTCACGTAATGCGGAATACGCTCGAAACGCGTGGTGATCAGCTCACGGGTGTTCATGCTGATGTAGCCGATCTGGGTCAGATAGATCGTTCGGGCCCGGGTATCGGCCCCCTGGCTGTCGTAGCCAAAACGCTTGAACATGCTCGCCAGCGCATTCATCCGCTGTTCATCCACGGTAGCGACTTCCTGGGCCACCTCCGCCGACTGCAGCGCCCAACTGCGCACCGCGAACTCGAATTGGGAGTCGAACAGTTGCGGGTTGAGCCAGCACTCGAACACGTTCAGGATCGCTTCGGAAATGCTCTCGGCATAACTTTCGGTCTGGCGGATCAGTCCGCCGGTGTTGGTCTCCCGCCAGCGAGAGAGCAAGGCCGCCAGCAACTGTTCGCGATCCTCGAAAAACCAGTAGAAGCTGGTTCGCGACAGACCCAGGCGCTTGGCGAGCGGCATGACCCTGACGGCGTCGATGCCCGATTCCTTCAAGGCGTCGTAGGCGGCCTCCAGCCAACCTTCCGGCGACCCGCGCCAACCGCTGTCCTGGGCCTTGCCACGCGCCTTCCCTAACTGGGACATCTCGCTTCACCTTCTTCAAAAAACCTGAACCGAATGTACCCTGCCGACCGAAAAATGTACATCTGAGTACATTTCATTGACCAAACAGTTGAGAGCAGGCAGGCTTGATCCGGTTCGTGTTCTTCGATGCAAACCCCGCCCATGAACGCCCACAAGCCCCGTAGCGGAATGTGCCCATGCAACCCAGCGAGATGGATAAAAAGGTCAAGGGCTATCGACGGTTGATCCCGTCCATGACCGCCCTGTTGGAGTTCGAAGCCGTGGCGCGGCTTGCCAGTTTTACCCTCGCGGCCCAGGAGCTGGGTGTGACCCAGGCGGCCGTCAGCAAGCAGATCCGCCTGCTGGAAGATACGCTGGGCACCAAGCTGTTCCATCGTCTGCACCGCGCCATCAAGCTGACACACGAGGGCTATCTGCTGCATTCGGTCGTGGCCGAATCCATTCACCGCATGGCCAGCGTATTCGACAAGATTGCCGAGGGCATCGGCGAACAGGAGATCACCCTGGCCTGCACCGGGGCGTTTTCCCATATGAGGATCCTGCCTCGGTTGATGTCGCTGCGTACGCTGCAACCGCAATTGAAACTGCGCTTGATCACGCCGTTGCTTTCGACGGGCGCCTATCGGGATGACGCGGACCTGGCCATCCGCTTCGGCAACGGCAAATGGGATGACGGCCGCTCGATCTTCCTGTTCGACGAAGAAGTATTTCCCGTGTGCTCGCCCGCCTGGCTGGCGGCCCACCCGGCGCCAACGTCGATCGATGATTTCCTGGACGTGGCCCTGATCGACTCCGACGCCACCCTCGAAGGCTGGATGACCTGGAACGGCTGGTGCCGGGAACTCGGGGACATGCATCCCAAGCTGAATTATTCACTGCGGTGCAGCGCCTACAACGACGCGATCCAGGCCGCTCTCCAGGGGTACGGCATCGCGCTGGGCTGGGGCCGACTGATTGCGCACCTGCTCAACAGTGGCGAACTGGTCAGGATCACCCCCTACGTGGTCAAGCCCAAGGACGCCTACTACGTGGTCGTGCCCACCGGTCGAGAACCGGGCGCGATCACTCCCACGTTAGTTGATTGGTTACAGGACGACAGCCACCTGAAACATTGATCGACCGTAATACTTTGCTGGCATAACTGCGGGTTATGCCAAGGTGAAAATAAAGCGCGTTGACGGAAAAATACCCCGTTTCGATACTGTGATGGCCGCCACTTAGCGACTTTTATTAGTTCGAGCGAGATCCCTCAATGACCCTCAGCGCCGTGAAAACCCACCGAGAACTTCTAACCGATCGCACAACCGGGCACGGCATGCCCGGCGGCCTGTTCGGTCGACAGGATGTCTTCGAAAACGACGTGGATATCTTCTTTACCCAGCATTGGATACTGGTCGGTGTGACCAGCGACATTGCCGAGCCCGGGGACGTCTCCACCCTCGACATCGGCAAGTCTTCGATCCTCCTGATACGCGACGATGACGAGCAGGTGCAGGCGTTTCGCAATGTCTGCCGGCATCGCGGGGCGCGCTTGAAGCCGGCGGGCAAATCCACCGTGGGCCTGTTGGTCTGCCCTTATCATCAGTGGACTTATGACCTGGACGGCAGTTTGAAACATGCCGCGCACATGGGCCAGAACTTCGACCCTACCTGCAAGCGCCTGATACCGGTTCACACCAAAGTAGTCGGCACGCATATATTCGTTTGCCTGGCTGACGAAGCGCCGGAAGATATCAGTTACCTTGACCACGTCATGTCACCGCGCTTTGCCCAATACGAACTTACTTATTCAAAGATTGCCCATGAATCGGAAATTATCGAGAACGGCAATTGGAAGTTGGTCATCGAGAATAACCGTGAGTGTTATCACTGCGCCGGTACTCATCCCGAACTGACAGCGTCGTTCCTGCCGGAAGATTTCGGCTTCTGCACCGACGGGCTCAGCGAGGACTCGCTTCAGGCGCTCGACGAATACCACCGTCGCAATGCCGACACCAAGCGCAACTGGGAGAACGAGGGCTACCTCTGCGACGCCGTCGAACACCTGGGCGAGGACGTGGTCACTCAATTCCGCTCCCAGCGCCTGGTCATCGCCGGCCATGGCGAATCCCAGACCCTCGATACCCGAGTGGCCTGCACGCGCCTGTTCGGCCACATCACCCGCCGTGACCTGGGAGACATGCACCTGTGGACGCACAACTCATGGACGCACGTCATGAGCGACCACGCCGTGATCTCCTACATCATCCCCCTGGCACCGGACAAAACCCTGGTGCGGACCAAGTGGCTGGTCCACGCGGACGCCATCGAGGGCGTGGACTACCAGTTGGATAAACTGACCGAAGTCTGGGCCGCGACCAACCTCCAGGACGCCAGCCTCGTGGGCATCACCCACAGCGGCACCCAGGACCCGGCCTACGCACCGGGACCGTTCTCGGCCTTCACCGAATCCTATGTCGATCAGTTCTCGCGCTGGTACTCGGCGCGCCTGGCCGCCCATGGCGTGTGAGCAATGGACATGACAACTTACGAAAACCTTGCCCCCCTTGAGCCTACCGACGCTGCCAGACGCTTTACCGACCCACAGACATGGGGCACGTTTGGCGCGCAATGGAACAGCGGCGAACAGAAAACCCTGGTGTGCTGCGCCGTGTACCCGGAAACCCATGACGTGAAGACGTTCGTGTTTCGCTGCGCGGACTTCAGCGCGCTGAGTTTCGAAGCGGGCCAATTCATCACGCTATCACCGGTCATCGCCGGCCAGCCCATCGCCCGCTGCTACACCGTGTCGTCGTCCCCCACTCGCCCGTTCGCGTTCGCCATCACCGTCAAGCGGGTGCCGGGTGGGCTCGTGTCGAACTGGCTGCACGACCGCCTCCAGCCCGGGGACTGCCTGCGCGCGTCCGGCCCGGCGGGGAGCTTTACCCCGGTCGGCATTCCGGCGAAGAAATGGCTCTACCTGTCGGCAGGCTCCGGCGTGACGCCCCTGATGTCGATGACCCGCACAGCCTTCGACATGGCCAGCGACCTGGACATCGTCTTCGTGCACAGCGCCCGTACGCCGACCGACATCATCTTCCACGACGAACTCCAGGGCATGCAGGCGCGCATGGCCGGCCTGCGCGTGCTGCACGTCTGCGAAAGCCCGGGCACCACCGTCGACTGGCAACACCCCATCGGCCGGCTCGATTTGCCTTTGCTCAGCCAACACGTCCCGGACTTCAGGGAGCGCGAAGTGTTCATCTGCGGCCCTCAAGGCTACATGGAGGCCGTCAAATCGCTGCTCAAGGACGCGCGGTTCGACTTCGCCCACTACCACCAGGAAAGCTTCGACATCTCGGTGCTGAACGCAGAGCCGGTGATCGAACAAGCGCCTTCGCTGGATCAGGCGAGCCTGTTCACGGTGACCCTGTCCCGCTCGGGAAAGACCTTCACCATGACTGGCACCCAGACCGTGCTGAGTGCGGCCAAGAAAGCCGGCGCCATCGTGCCCTCCTCTTGCAGCCAGGGCGTGTGCGGCACCTGCAAGACGGCGCTGCTCGAAGGCACAGTGGACATGAACCACAACGGCGGGATCCGCCAACGGGAAATCGATAAGGGCCTGCGCCTGCTGTGCTGCAGCAAGCCGACGTCGGACCTGGTAATCGATCTCTGACAAGCTCTTCTGGAGCCCCTGACGAGTCCTTTGCGTGGTGGACGGTGCGGTATTGATCAGCGAAGGCATGGGCTTGACGGGACGGCCGTTACCGGCGCCGGGGGGGCGGATTGTGCCGTTGGGTGGGAGGGTGCGGCGGGTGGTGATTTGAGAGGACTGAGGGGATGTAGGCACGCGCCCGACCTGTTTTGGGTTGGGCTGGATGCGGGAAACACACCGTGTGAGCACGGGGTCGCTTTGCGCAGGTTTTACGCAGGCACAAAAAAGCCGACCCATCTGATCGGCTTAAGTGTCTGATTTTACTCAGAAAATATGGTCGGGACGGAGTGATTCGAACACTCGACCCCTAGCACCCCATGCTAGTGCGCTACCGGACTGCGCTACGCCCCGACTAGGCGTGAATCTTGTTTCGCTTCTCAGCGGAACGCTCAGGAATATATCGCAAGCTTTTGAAAACTGGAAGTATTTAAAAGCAGAAATTTTATTTCTTGAGCACCACCAGCACATCTTCAAGCTCGGCGATCATCTGGCGGATCATTTGTTTGTACTGGGTGGTGTCGTCTTTGGCCTCGTCACCCGACAAGCGCAGGCGTGCGCCGCCGATGGTGAAGCCCTGGTCATAGAGCAGCGCGCGGATCTGCCGGATCATCAGCACGTCCTGTCGCTGATAGTACCGGCGGTTTCCGCGGCGCTTGACCGGGTTGAGCTGAGGAAACTCCTGCTCCCAATAGCGCAGCACGTGCGGTTTTACCGCACACAGCTCGCTGACTTCACCGATGGTGAAGTAGCGTTTGCCTGGGATGACGGGTAGCTCGTCGTTATGACTTGGTTCCAGCATAAGCCTCAACTCGGGCCTTCAACTTCTGCCCTGGACGAAAGGTGACCACACGGCGAGCCGTGATCGGGATTTCTTCTCCCGTTTTTGGATTGCGGCCAGGCCGCTGGCGTTTGTCCCGCAGGTCAAAATTGCCGAAACCGGACAACTTGACCTGTTCGTTGTCTTCCAGAGCGTGCCTGATTTCTTCGAAAAACAGTTCAACCAGTTCTTTGGCTTCCCGTTTATTCAGGCCCAGCTCCTCATACAGACGTTCCGCCATCTCAGCTTTCGTCAGAGCCCCCATACGTCACTTCCTTAACGTGGCGTTCAACCTGGTTTCGAGCGAGGTGAGGATGTTTTGCGTTGCGGTATTCACCTCATCGTCGTTAAGAGTGCGCGATGGATGCTGCCAGGTCAAGCCGACTGCAAGGCTTTTTCTATGCGGATCAATGCCTTTACCCTGATACACGTCAAATAGCCTGAGGTCCGTCAGCCACTCGCCTGCATTTTCACGAATTACGTCCAATACAGCACTGGCCGCCACTTCGCGATCAGCCAGCAAGGCCAGGTCACGACGTACTTCAGGAAAGCGCGATAACTCCTGGAATTTCGGCATTTTCCCCAGTGCGACTTCGGCCAGGATCAGCTCGAAGACGAACACCGGCCGATCGAGGCCCAGGGTTTTCGACAGTTCAGGGTGAATGGCGCCGACATAACCGACTTCACGCCCATCCCGCTCGATGCGCGCAGTCTGCCCCGGGTGCAGGGCCGGATGCTTGCCCGGCACGAAAGTGAACGCGTCGAGCGCACCGGCGAAACCGAGGACCGCTTCCACGTCAGCCTTGACGTCGAAGAAGTCGACGCCGTCGCGACCTTGCGCCCAACCTTCCGGCAGGCGGCTGCCGCAGACGACACCGGCCAGCATCGGCTCCTGCTTCAAGCCGTCCAACTGACCGACAAAGCGCAGGCCGCTTTCGAACAGGCGCACGCGATCCTGTTGGCGGTTCAGGTTGTGCTGCAGCGACTTGACCAGACCCGGCCACAATGACGAGCGCATGGCCGCCATGTCGTTGGAGATCGGATTGGCCAGCAACAGCGGCTCGACGCCGGGACTGAACAGCTCGAATTGGCGCGGATCGATGAAGCTGTAGGTGATCGCTTCCTGGTACCCACGGGCCACCAGCAGGCGCCGCAGTTCCGGCAGGCCGCTACGGGCTTCAGCCTTGGCCTGCGGGGCCAGGCGGGCTTGCGGGTAGCGGACCGGCAGACGGTTGTAGCCGTACAGGCGGGCCAGCTCTTCGATCAGGTCGACTTCCAGGCTGATATCGAAGCGGTGGCTGGGCACCTCCACACGCCACTGCCCTGCTCCGTCGGCGCTGATGCCCAGGCCGAGGCCACTGAGCAGACGCTCGACTTCGCTGGCGTCCATGTCCATGCCCAGCATCTGGGAAATGCGCTGGGCACGCAGGGTGACCGGAGCGATCTTGGGCAGGTGCTGTTCGCTGACGGTTTCAATGATCGGGCCGGCTTCGCCGCCTGTGATCTCCAGCAGCAGGCCAGTGGCGCGCTCCATGGCTTCACGGGCCAGTTGCCAGTCCACGCCACGCTCGTAACGGTGCGAGGCATCGGTGTGCAGGCCGTAGGAACGCGCCTTGCCAGCGACCGCAATCTGGTCGAAGAACGCACTCTCAAGGAACACATCACGGGTCGTCGTGGAGACACCGCTGTGCTCGCCACCCATCACGCCGGCAATCGCCAGGGCGCGGGAATGGTCGGCAATCACCAGGGTATCGCTGCGCAGGGACACTTCCTGGCCATCCAGCAATACCAGTTTCTCGCCCTCTTCAGCCATGCGGACACGGATGCCGCCATTGATTTCGGCGAGATCGAACGCATGCAGCGGTTGACCCAGCTCCAGCATCACGTAGTTGGTGATGTCGACGGCGGCGTCGATGCTGCGCACGTCGGCGCGGCGCAGGCGCTCGACCATCCACAGCGGCGTCGGCTTGGACAGATCGACGTTACGGATCACACGACCCAGGTAACGCGGGCATGCCGAGGGAGCCAGCACTTCGACCGAACGCACTTCATCGTGCACACCCGGCACGGGCGCGACCACCGGACGTGTCACCGCCGTGGCGTACAGCGCGCCGACTTCACGGGCCAGGCCGGCCAGGGACAGGCAGTCCCCACGGTTCGGCGTCAGGTCGACCTCGATGCTCGCATCGTCCAGGCTCAGGTATTCACGGATGTCCTGGCCGACCGGCGCATCGACTGCCAGCTCCATCAGGCCATCGTTGCCTTCGCCGATCTGCAGCTCGGCCTGGGAGCACAACATACCGTTGGACTCGACGCCGCGCAGCTTGGCTTTCTTGATCTTGAAGTCGCCCGGCAGCTCGGCACCGATCATGGCGAACGGGATCTTCAGGCCCGGGCGCACGTTTGGCGCGCCGCAGACGACCTGGAAGGTCTCCGCGCCATTGCTGACCTGGCAGACCCGCAGCTTGTCAGCGTCCGGATGCTGCTCGGTGCTCAGCACCTCGCCCACCACCACACCGCTGAACGCGCCGGCAACCGGCGCTACGCTATCGACCTCAAGGCCGGCCATCGACAGGCGAGCAACCAGCTCGTCCCGGCTAACCTGCGGGCTTACCCAGCCGCGCAGCCATTGTTCACTGAATTTCATCCTGCTCTCCTAATAGATTCGTTACGGGCCCGCGACCTAGCGAAATTGCGCAAGGAACCGCAAGTCGTTGTCGAAGAACAGGCGCAAGTCATTCACACCGTAACGCAGCATGGCCAGACGTTCGACGCCCATGCCGAAAGCAAAACCCGAGAATTCTTCCGGATCGATCCCGGACATGCGCAGCACGTTCGGATGAACCATGCCGCAGCCCATGACTTCCAGCCAGCCCGTCTGCTTGCAGACACGGCAGCCTTTGCCACTGCACATCACGCATTCCATATCGACTTCGGCGGATGGCTCGGTGAACGGGAAGTACGAAGGGCGGAAACGTACCGCCAGCTCTTTTTCGAAGAACACCCGCAGGAACTCTTCGATGGTGCCTTTGAGGTCGGCGAAATTGATGTCGCGATCTACCAGCAGGCCTTCGACCTGGTGGAACATCGGCGAGTGGGTGATATCGGAGTCGCTGCGATACACACGGCCCGGGCAGACGATGCGGATTGGCGGACGTTGCGACTCCATGGTGCGGACCTGTACCGGCGAGGTATGGGTGCGCAACAGCATGTTCGCATTGAAATAGAAGGTGTCATGCATCGACCGGGCCGGGTGGTGGCCTGGGATGTTGAGCGCTTCGAAGTTGTGGTAGTCGTCTTCGACCTCGGGGCCTTCGGCAATGCCGTAGCCGATATGGGTGAAGAACTGCTCGATGCGTTCCAGGGTCCGGGTTACCGGATGCAGGCCGCCGGAGGTCTGGCCACGGCCAGGCAGGGTCACGTCGATGGACTCGGCGGCGAGCTTGGCAGCCAGGTCGGCCTCCTCGAACAACGCCTTGCGCGCATTGAGGACTTCTGTGACACGTTCCTTGGCGACGTTGATCAGCGCACCGACTTGCGGACGCTCTTCGGCCGGCAGGTTCCCCAGGGTCTTCATCACCTGAGTCAACTCGCCCTTCTTACCAAGGTAGTGAACCCGGATTTGCTCCAGGGCATTGATATCTTCAGCGCTTTGCACAGCCTCTAGTGCTTGAGAGACCAGCGCATCCAGGTTTTCCATGTACAGACTCCAGATACAAAATAGGGGAAGAGCTTTAAGGCTCTTCCCCTATTTATGACGTTTAACACCCAGGCCCACAGAGGTGGACCCCGGTGACTGCCGGGGGTACTTAAGCCAAGGTGGCTTTAGCTTTCTCGACAATCGCAGCAAACGCCGCTTTTTCGTTCACTGCCAGATCAGCCAGAACCTTACGGTCGATCTCGATGGACGCCTTTTTCAGGCCAGCGATCAAACGGCTGTAGGACAGACCGTTGGTACGAGCACCAGCATTGATACGAGCAATCCACAGAGCGCGGAACTGACGTTTTTTCTGACGACGGTCACGGTAGGCGTATTGGCCTGCCTTGATTACGGCTTGCTTGGCAACACGGAATACGCGGGAACGCGCACCGTAGTAGCCTTTAGCAAGTTTCATAATTTTCTTGTGACGCTTACGGGCAATGACGCCACGCTTTACACGAGCCATGAGTTACTTCCTCTATTCTTGATCCAAAAATTAACGAAGGCGCAGCATGCGCTCGACTTTTGCCACGTCAGACGGATGCAGCAAGCTGCTACCGCGCAGTTGACGCTTACGCTTGGTCGACATTTTGGTCAGGATGTGGCTCTTGAAAGCGTG